>Ga0070697_100000238_pt1 | contig 44529 bp, 43 predicted proteins | sample KBSK1501metaG_FD_65475 | JGI IMG/M metagenome (GOLD analysis project Ga0070697, IMG submission 65475) | Corn, switchgrass and miscanthus rhizosphere microbial communities from Kellogg Biological Station, Michigan, USA - KBS K1-50-1 metaG | ecosystem: Host-associated > Plants > Roots >... | reverse complement strand
CAAGCGCCCGAATTCCCCGGCCGCCTGCGCGACGAGCTTCTCCGTCGCGGGCCAGTCGGTCACCGAGAAGTGGTCGGCGATCGCCCCCCCCCGCGGCCTTGATCTCGGCCACGACGGCCTCGGCCGGGGTCTCCTGAGTGCTCTCCCCGTGCAGCCCGACACCTGGATCGTTCACCACCACCGCGGCGCCGCGCGCGGCAAGCGCGAGGCAGTGCGCACGCCCCAGCCCGCGGCCGCCGCCGGTCACGATCGCGACCTTGCCGTCGAGCAAGCCCATGGCACGTCCTCCGTCTCTCCGGCGTGTCGCGCCGGGGCCATCGAGTGAAATAGATAGACAATAAAACTATAAAACGATGGTCAACCAAGCGCGCTGAGCGGGTCGGATGAGGCGTGTCGCGGGGAACCCCGGATCTAGATCAAGTCGAGGACGGAGTGGTCGCTCACGCCAGTGGACAGGACAAAGTCCTCGGCCAGGTCGAGGTGCCGCCGCCAGTGCGCCGTGGCCGCCGCGGCATCCTTCTTGCGGATGAGGTCGATCAGACGGCGATGGGCACGGTGCGCGTCGTGGTACGCCTTGATCGTCGCCGGCGAGTCGGCCGTCGCGAGGACCGATTCCTGCGTGGACCTGTCGATGATCGACCTGAGCATCGAGACGAGAACGACGAACGTCTGATTGCCGGACGCCTCAACGACCGTTGCGTCGAACTCGCCGTGCTTGACGATGCGTTCAGCGATGTTCTCGGTCGCGGAGATCGACTCGTAGATTTCTTCCAGCCGGTCCAGGTCGCGCTTGGTGCGGTGTCTGGCCGCCAGCCCGGCGCATTCGGACTCGATGACCGAGCGGGCGTCGAACACATCGCGCAGCGTGGTCCCCCGGTATTCCAGGATCAGCCCCGCGAAGCGGGCCGCGATCTTCTGGTCCGGGCCCTTGACCCGGGCCCCGCCGTGCGCACCCCGCCGGATCGTGATCAGCGATTCGGACTCCAGCACCCGGAACGCCTCCCGCAGCGTCGGCCGCGACACCCCGAACTGCTCCATCAGCACCGCCTCCGACGGCAGCGTATCGCCCTCCTTCAGGTCACCGTGCACGATCTGCCGCCGGAGCACGTCACCGATCAGCTCGGCCATCTTCGGCATGTGTAGGGTCTGGCCCACTTCCATGCGCCTGTCAGTGGCTGGAGCCTGATTTTGCGCCACGGCCTCTCCTTTAACAAGTCATAAGAATTCTACATCTGAATATATTTACACGAATGCTAAATCTCCCGAGGCGACGGTGGCAGCTCGCCACGCCGGATGCCGGTAAGGCCGGCCGTCGCACATCGGCCGCACTCTGGTCGCCGTCCGCCACCATACAGTAATATAATATCACTGTTGGTTGTGAACGGTCACACGATTTTGCCCTCTTTGCGGCTGAGCTGGGCGTTTCTCCCGCGTAACCGGCTCAGGAACGCCGCGGCTCGCGTGGCAGGCCGAGAACGCGCTCCGCCAGCGTGTTGAGCTGAATCTGCGTTGTGCCGCCATAAATGGATTCCGCCCGGCTAGCCAGGAAAGCCTGCTGCAGCCGGTCAAGTTCGTAACCGTCCCCGACGATCTCGCTGCGCGCGCCTTCGGCCCGCATGGCGGTCTCTCCCATCCGGATATGGGCGCCGCTCGCGAAAACCTTGCTGATCGACGCCTGCGTGACCGGATCGATCCCGTGGCCTTTGATAGCCGTCATCAGCCGGAGCGCGTTCCATTCCATGATCCGCGCGTCGGTCCAGGCCCGGACCATGTCGCGGCGGAGAACGGCGTGCGGGCTCCGGCCGCCCGCCCGCGCGGCGTCGATCATTTCGTCCACTTCGCGCTTGATGCGCAGGTGCTCGGCAAGGAGGGTGGTCCCGCGTTCGGTGCCCAGGGTGCCCATGGCGACGCCCCATCCGCCGTTAACCGGCCCGACGACCATGTCGGCCGCGGTCCTCGCGTCCGAGAAGAACACCTCGCAGAACTCCGCGCCGCCGAGGATGTTGCGGATCGGCCGCATGTCCACGCCAGGCTGGCCCACCGGGATGAGGAGCAGGGAGATTCCCCGATGCCTCGGGGCCTGCGGGTCGGTCCGGCACAGCACGTACAGCCAGTCGGCGTGGACACCCGTTGATGTCCAGACCTTCTGGCCATCGATGATCCACTCGTCACCTTCGAGCCGTGCGCTGGTCCGCAGCCCCGCGAGGTCCGATCCGGCGCCCGGCTCGCTGAATCCCTGCCCCCACAATTCGTCGACAGCCACGATGCGCGGCAAGAACCGGCTCTTCTGCTCGGGGGACCCGAAGGCGAGAATGGTGGGCCCGAGCAGGTCCTGCCCCTGCACTGTGGCCCGGTACGGAGGATTCTCCCGGGCATATTCGATCTGGAAGATCAGCTGCTCATCCACGCTCGCGGCGCGGCCCCCGTACTCCCTGGGCCAGCCAAGGCACAGCCATCCGCCCGCCGACAGCTCCTTATCCCAGGCAACGCGGACGTCCCAGGCCTGATCGTCCCACGAGAAGCCCACGCCTCGGTATCTGGCGAATTCTCCGACGAGATGCTCGTGCAGCCAGGTGCGGACCTCGTCCTGGAAGTCCCGCAGAGCCGGAGTGAGAGATAGATCCATCGTCGTCAGCCTTCCGTCGAAGCTGGTTCCGACACGACCCCGTCGAGGATCAGCCGGCCGATCTCGCCATCGTCGCGGCCAAGCGCCATGAGGATCGCGCGAGTATCGTCGCCCACGCCCGGGATCCGGTCCATCCGCGCTTCCCAGCCCGCGGATACCGGCGGGGGAAACAGCGCGCGCAGCATACCGACCGGTGAGGCCACCTCCCGCCAGCGTTGCCGGGCCGCTAGTTGCGGGTGCGCGATGAGCTCCTCGGGATAGTTCACCCGGCCGCACGCGACCCCCGCGGCGTCGAGTACGGCGATGGCCTGCTTCAGCGTCAGCGCAGCCAACGCCCGCGCGCAGATCCTGGTCACCTCGTCGCGATGCGCAGTGCGCGCCGGGCCGGCGGCGAACCTGGGGTCGGTGACGAGGTCGGGGCGGCGCAGGACCTGGCCGGCGAGGCGTGCCCATTCGCGGTCGTTCTGTACGGCGACCACCACCTTGCGACCGTCAGCGGTGTCGAAAGCCTCGTACGGGGACAGCGACGGATGACTGATCCCGTTCGGCTCGTGGCGGCGGCCGCTGTACTCGGTGAAGTAGACGCTGTACCCCATCAGCTCCGCGATCGCGTCCAGCAGGCTGACGGCTATCGCCCGGCCGAGACCGGTCCGTTCCCTCTCGTACAGGGCGGCGAGGATGCTGCTGAAGGCGTACATGCCCGCCGTGAGGTCCGCGATCGGGATTCCCGGCTTGGCGGGCCGGTCTGGCCAGCCGGTCGTCGCGATCGAGGCGCTCTCGGCCTGCACGATGAGGTCATACGCCCGCCGGCCCGCGTACGGACCGGACTCGCCATACCCGGAGATGTCGCAGCCGATCAACCAGGGGTGCCGCGCCGTGAGCTGCCGCGCGCTGAGCCCGAGGCCGTCCGCGGTGCCAGGCGCGAGATTCTGCACCACCACGTCGGCGGACGCGATCAGCTCGTCGAGGACAGCCCGGCCGGCCTGGTGCTTGAAGTCGAGCGCGAGTGACTCCTTGCCGCGATTGACCCATACGAAGTGGCAGGCCATGCCGCGGACCTCGGTGTCGTAGTGGCGCGCGAAGTCGCCTTCGCCGACCCGTTCGACCTTGATGACGCGTGCCCCCATGTCCGCCAGCTGCCGCGTGGCGAACGGGGCACTGACGGCCTGCTCGAGCGCGACGACGACGACGCCGGTCAGCGGGAGAGTCACGGCTGCCTCAGGCAACCCGCTCGAACAGGGCGGCCAGTCCCTGCCCGCCGCAGGTCTGGGACCTCGACCGGCACGATCTCGTCGTCGAACCGCCCCGCTTCCTGCGCCGCGACCGCACGCTGATGGGACCGGAGCGCAAACTCGTCCTGCTCCGCGCGCGTGATCTGATACTCACGGCGAAGGTTCTCCGCGGTCTCGAGCATCCCGCCCGGCACTAGGTCGTGGATGCCGCCCGCGGTGACGCGGACCCGGCCGAGGCGGTCGTGGAAGACGATCTGCTCGCCGCCCGGCCCCCAGCGGACCGACGGTGAGTAGAACTCGACCTGGCTCATGCTCTCCGCCCCGCCGGCCAGCACCACCTCGATGGCCCCGGTCTGGACCTGCATTACGGCCCAGATCACCGCCTGCAGGCCTGAGCCGCACCGACGATCCAGCTGGACGCCAGGGACCTCGACCGGCAGGCCCGCGGCGGCCGGGACGTCTTTAAACACACCGCCGTAGCGGCCTACCGCGGTGCGGACCGGTGCGCAGATGACGGTCTCGGGCATGGTGCTCCTCTGTGGCTGCGCTGGCTAGTAGGTGCGCAGGCCCATGGTGCGGGCGATGGCGTTGCGCTGGATCTGGCTGGTGCCGCCGGAGATGGGGGCGACGATGGCCTCGCGCCACCGGTAGCTCATGACGGTCTCGGTGGAGAAGCCGTGCCCGGCCAGGACCTGCATGCCGAGGCGGGCGGCGGCGACGTAGGTCTCCGAGCCCTTGAGCTTGGCCATCGCGCCTTCCCTGCTGACGGGCTTGCCGACGGCCAGCAGCCAGGCGGCGCGGTGCGCCAGCAGCCGCGCGGCGTCGATGTCGGTCTGCAGGTCGGCCATCGCGTGCGCGAGGGCCTGGAAGGTGCCCACCGCGCGGCCGAACGCGGTGCGCTGCTTGGAGTACTCCAGCGCCTCATCCAGCGTGGCCTGGGCGGCGCCGACGTACCCGCCGCTCATCAGCACCCGTTCCAGCTCCAGGCTCGACAACATCACGGCCCACCCGCCGCCTTCCTGCCCGACCAGCGCGTCCTTGGGCACCTTCACGTCGGTCAGCGTCATCTCGTAGGTGCCCAGGATGTGCCGGGCCAGGGTGGGGACCTGCCGCAGGCTCACGCCGGGCGCGTCGGGGTCGACCAGCAGCAGGCTGATCCCGTCATGCTTGCGCTCGCCCCGCCCGGTGCGGACGAACATCATGATCGTGGTGCGCGGCAGCCCCGCTCCGGTGCACCACATCTTCTGCCCGTTCAGCACGTAGTGGCCGCCCATGTCGGCGGCGGCGCAGCGCAGCGCGGCGGCATCCGAGCCGGTGTCGGGTTCCGACAGCGCGACCGCGTAGCGGCCGGTCCCGGTGCCGACCGATGCCGCCACCGCCGCCCGCTGCTCCGCGTTACCCCACTGGTGGACCGTCAGCGCCGGGATCAGCGTGCCGATGAAGCACATCGCCACGTCCAGGCTGGAGCGGCCCAGCTGCTCAGCGATGATCGCCAGCTCCGCCGGGCCGCCCCCATCACCGTCGCCGTCGGCGTCGGGGAACGCCAGCGCGAACCAGCCCATCCCCGCCATCGCCTTGATCAGGTGCTCGGGGAAGAACCCGGTCTCGTCCCACTCCTTGGCCACCTGTGGCGGGCAGTGCCGGTCCACGAACGCCCGCGCCGTCTGGGCCAGCGCGGCGTGCTCGTCGGAGAGCCCGAAATCCACGTGACGCTCCTATCATTTAGATGATAGAACTATATAGGACTGTCGGCGGTTAGCGCGACCATGTCCGCGGGCGTAACGCTCGGCAATCTGTGGCATAGCGGGCAACCGGCAGGCGCGGGCGGCCGCAGGTCACGGCGCGGACTGGTGCCCGATGCCACGGCGGCACGTCCGGCGCGATCCCGGCGTTGTTGACCATCACGTCCAGTCCGCCGAGGTCCTCGGCCACCGCTACCGCGTTGTCGACATCCCCGGCCCTGCTCACGTCGCAGGTCACGACGACGGGGTTAGCCGGCGTCTCGGCCTTGATGACCTCCGACGTTACCGGGCCGCCGTCCCGCGGCTCCGGATCGAGGTCGGCGAGGACCACCGCGGACGCGCCCTGGACGGCGAACGCGATCGCGATCGCACGGCCTATCCCGTTAGACGCTCCGGTGACGACCGCGACCTTGCCGTCCAGCAGGCCGTTGCTCACTGCTCCGCGTCCTCGCGAGAACCCGGGGTGAACCGCGCCCCGAGGCCTGACATGCCACGATTGAGCCCCGGGTAGCGGACGCCTCAGCGGTGTTTAGCATTGAGTTATATTATCCAAATGAATGATCAACCGTGGTGGCGGGGCGTTGATTCGGGACACCGCCTTACGGGCAAGCGGGCGTTTGTCACTGGTGCTGGCACGGCGCCGGGTGGTGACCTGCTCGGCATCGGTGAGGCGGTCGCCGTTCTCTTCGCAAGCCAGGGCGCGAGAGTCGCGGTAGCCGACGTATCCAGCGAAAGGGCTAAGGCGACCGTCGGCCTTATCAACGATGCCGGTGCTGAGGGTGTCGCAGTGGTCGGTGATCTATCGAGGGAAGCTGACAATGCGCGATGCGTCGAAGAAGCTGTCCGCGCGCTGGGCGGCCTGGACACCGTGGTTAACAACGTCGCTTTGTCCGGCGGCGGAGGAAGTCCCGCGACGGTGGATCTTGAGGTCTGGGAGCGCGTCATGGCGGTGAACGTCCAGGCAGCGATGCTCACCGCCCGGCATGCGATCCCTCACCTGAAACGCGCTGGCGGGGAATCCATCATCAACGTTTTGTCATGTAGGACAAGGCGGCCTTGGCAGTGCCGCCAGGGAGCATGCCCCGGTCCGGGTTCTTCGCCATGGCCGAGGAGATGTTCACGATCGCTCCGTCACCGCTTGCCAGCAAGTGCGGTAGCGCCTGCTGGGCCAGGCGAGCGCGGTGGTCACATTGAGGTGGAAGGCCGCATCCAGGTAGCCACCGCGTCGAGGTCGGCCGTGGTTCGCCGTCGATGGCGATCTGCTGGCCGGCAACGAGGACGTCGTGGATTCGGTCGCATCGGCGTACAGCCGGCCGGCGCCGCCCGGCAGGTCGAAGCGAGTCCCTACCTCGGTCGCGCCGACGGTGGCCGGATCGAAGACCACCACGTCCGCGTGTGCCCTCGCGGAGGACGCCGCGGTCGCGGACCCCGTACAGCCGCGCAGGCCGCCGCGGTGAGCTGTGCACCGCCTCCTCGAGCGGCAGCAGGCCCGCCGGCTACCCGCGTCGTCCGACATCACGCTCGTCGTCATCCCGGAGATGGCTCACATGCACAACTTCGCCGACACCCGCGGGCAACTCTGGGACCGGTTCTATGCCTGGCTCGCCATCCTGGCCTGCTTACATGCAACAGCCTACCCAAGATAAAGATAAATATGTAAACTGATTCAAGGCGAGCGCCGCTCCGGGCGGCGACAGGGAGGAAACGGCGATGGCGGCGAAGATCTGGGCCAACTCTGGCGATTCACACTTTCTCGAGCCGGAGGACCTGTGGCGGAAGAGTTTGCCGCCGCGGCTGGCCGAACTCATGCCGCGCGCGGTCAAGGATCCCGACGGCGAGTGGGAGACAGTCCACATCGACGGCATGGCGTTCCGCAGGCAGCTGCCAACCAGCGCGCTGGCCAAGGAGTTCATGGAGGCCACCCACCGCGCGCCCGGCGCCAGGGACGTGGCGCTGAGGATGAAGGACCTCGACAGCGAGGGCATCTGGTCGGAGCTGGTGTTCCCGTCGCTGGGCATGTGGAGCTCGTCCTTCCGTACGGCCGAAGCGCTGCGCGAGGCGATCCGGGTCAGCAACGACTGGGCTTTCGAAACGCTCGAGCGCTTCTCCCCCCGGCTCGTCACCACCGGGCAGGTCTCCACGCTCGACATCGGCGACGCGGTGCGGGAACTCGAGCGCATCGCCGAGATGGGCTACCGCGCCGTCTACCTCCCAGTGCAGCCGCACCCGCTGCAGAAGGACTACAACCGCGACGACTGGGAGCCGTTCTGGGCCGCCGCCGAGGCGGCGAACCTGGTCGTCGCGTTCCACATCGGCACCGACCCCGTGGACCTGAGCGACGCCAAGGGCGGCAATGGCCAGGTCAAGTTCCGCGGCCCCGGCGGAGCGGTGCTCAACTACACGGAGACGACCTTCGGCGGACAGCGGGCGGTGATGAAGCTGGTCGCCTCGGGCGCGCTGGACCGACACCCCAATCTCAAGGTCCTAGTCTCCGAGGGCGGCGCGACGTGGGTCCCGTTCATCGCCGACCGGATGATCGAGGGCTACCGCCAGCACGCGATGGCGGTCCGCCCGAAGCTCAAGCGCGACATCAGGGAGATCATCTACACGCAGGTCTACGCCTCGTTCCAGCACGATCACTCGGCGGTCGCGGTGGCGCAATACCTCGGCTACAACAACGTGATGTGGGGCAGCGACTACCCGCACATGGAGGGCACCTACGGGCACACCCAGGCGACGCTGCACGAGCTGTTCGACGGGGTGGACCCGAAGGTCAGGGAACGGGTCACGGTCGGCGCTTTCCTCGAGCTGTTCCCTGACGTCCCGCCGCTGCCGACGGCGGCCTGACACGCACGGGCGGGAGACGAGCGAGGAGGCTCATGTCCGACGACTCCGTCATGTACGACACGCCGCTCGAGTTCGTCAGCGGCGCGATCCAGCGGCAAGACGAGTGCGCCGCGCAATCGGTGATCCCCCGCGGCGACGGCACCTACGCCTGCGGCTGCAGCTGCGACAAATGGGAAGCCACCGCGCCGAGCCTGGAGGAAGGGCTGCGCCTGGCCCGCCAGCACACCGGCACGGTCTGGCCGTCCGAAGACAGATAAATCAGGAGTCGATGATGCCCGACGACAGGTTCCTCGAACCCGAGATAGAGACGATGCCGCGCGCCTCGATCGAGGCGCTCCAGGAAGAGCGGATCCTCGAGCTGGTGCCCTACGTCTACGAGCGTTCCCCGCTGATCCGCAAGACCTGGGAAGAAGCGAAGGTCAAGCCGAGCGACATCAACTCACTCGCCGACTTCACCGAACGCGCGCCGTTCATTACCAAAGATGACATCCGGCGCTTCCGCGACCAGACTGGTGACCCGTTCGGCGGCCTGCTGTGCACCCGGTACGCGGACGCGACCACGGTGTTCTCCACCTCGGGGACCACTGGAGACGCCACGCTCTATGGGCACGCCTGGGACAACTACCACCCGTTCTGGGCCGCCACGGCGCGGGACATGTGGGAGATCGGCATGCGCCCGGGAGACTACGTGCTGGGCAGCTCCTTCAAGATGCGCGGGGCGATGTACCACGCCGACCACCTGCTCGGCGCGATCCCGGTCATGGTGAACACGGCCATCGGGGGCTGGGCGTCCGCCGTGGACGCGATCCGGCGCTACCGCCCGGTCTACGCGCAGCTCACCGCCCTGTCGCTGGCCGAGCTCGACCACGTCGCCCGGACCACCGACATGCGGGAACTGTTCTCCTCGTTCAAGGGCGCCGGCTTCGCGGGCGAGCCGCTCAGTGCCAGGTCGCGGGAACAGCTGAAGAGCTGGGGCGTGGAGGTCTTCGTGTGGACCTCCACCGGGGACGTCACCGGCGCTTTCGAGTGCCGTGAGCACGACGGCTGCCACGCCTGGGAGGACTGCGTGCTGCTCGAGGCGGTCGACCCGGCCGGGAGCGCGCCGGTAGCTGACGGGGAACTCGGCGAGCTCGTCGCCACCGCGCTGGACAACCCGGTCACCCCGCTGGTGCGGTTCCGCTCCGACGACATCATCCGGGTCACCAGGCAGCCCTGCGCGTGCGGCCGGACCCACGCCCGGTTCTGGCCGGTCGGGCGCAAGGGCGACGAGACGATCGTGGCGGGCCGCTCGTTCGTGCTGATGGACATCTGGCGGGCGCTGGAGGGGGTGCCGGAAACCGCCACCGCGCTGTTCCAGCTGACCCGTCCGGCGCGGGAGATCGACGAGCTGAAGGTCCGGGTCGGCTACGACACGCAGATCACGTCCTCGGTCCCGGACCTGCGGGACCGGGTGTCGGAGGCGATCATGGCCGCGGTAGGCGTGCCGCCGGTCCTCGAGCTGCTGCCCGAGGCCGACCTGCTGACGCGCGGCCGCGGCGGAAAACTTCCCCGGGTGGTGAAAGCATGACACTAGCGTCCACGACGGCGGCGGCCGAGAAGCTTCCCCCGCAACGGCTGTGGGGCATCGGCAGCTACGACGTCGCCGGCGAGCGCGTCTACTTCGAGATCAGCTGGGACGACCAGCGGCGGGACACGGCCTGGGCGCGCGCCATGCTGGCAGGCCTGGGCGTGAACGGAGACAGCGGGCTGGTCATCGTGTGCGGGATGGCGGAATCGCCCTGGTTCGACCCGTTCGAGACCGCGGCCCGCGAGCTGGGCGCACCGTACTCGACCGGGGAGATCGCCAGCTTCGAGGCATTCCGGACCGGCATGTACGCGCGCCGGCTTCCAATCACGATGATCTTCGGGATCAACCAGACGGTGGCCGAGGGCATTGGCGACGCGCTCGCCGAGGTCGTCGCCAAGGTGCCGGCGATCGTCGCCAGGCCGGACGCGGGAGGCCTGCTGGCCGAGGCGGGCGCCCGGCCGTTCATCCTCACGCGGGTCGGGCCGGCCATCGCGGTGGAGTGCCCGCAGCGATCCGGTGCCCACATCAACGACGCCGAGTGGACGCTGACCGAGCGCGGCGGCGAGCTGTTCATCAGCACGGCAGGCCCGCGCGCGCACCAGGTCACGGAGGCCGCGACGGGACTGGCCGGCAGCGTGACGGCCGGACCATGCGGCTGCGGGCGCAACGGCCAGCGGGTGACAATCGCAGAAGCAGAGGCGTGAGCTCATGGCCTCATCCCACGTCACCATCGGGGACATCATCTCCGAGCACAGCCGCAGCTACCCCGGCGGGCGCGCGCTCGTCGACGGGCAGCACCGGCTGACCTGGCCTGAGCTGGACGAACGGGTTCGCCGGCTGGCGAACGCGCTGCGCCAGGCCGGGGTCGGGCGGGGCGACCGGATCCTGTGGCTCGGCCAGAACTCCTTCCGGGTGTACGAGCTACTCGGAGCGGCCGGCAAGATCGGGGCGATGGTATGCCCCGGCTACTGGCGCTGGGCACCGCCCGAGATGGCCTTCGCGATCGACGACTTCAGCCCGAAGGTGGTCATCTGGCAGGAGGAGGAGATCGGCGACACGGTGCGCGCCGCGCGGGCGGAGAGCCAGACAGCCGAATCCGCGCTGTGGCTGTGCCACGACTCCGACGGTGCCGGCAGCTACGAGGAGTTCCTGGCCAGCGGCGACCCGGGCGACCCGGGGCTGGACATCGACCCCGACTCCGCGCTGCTCGTCATCTACACGGCGGCGATCAGCGGCAGGCAGTGCGGTTCGATGCTGTCGCACACCAACCTGATCAGCATGGGCATGTCGGTCGCCTGGCTGGGCGACATCGACAACGCGACCGTGTTCCTGAACACCGGGCCGATGTTCCACATCGGCAACTTCCAGTTCTTCGGCATCCCCGTGCTGCTGCAGGCGGGCACGAACGTCGTGACGCGGCGAGTCGTCGCCGCCGAGGTGCTGAGCATCCTGGCGGCGGAGCAGTGCACCCACGCGTACCTCATGCCGGCCACGATCGGCCAGCTGGTCCCGCTTATGCGTGAGCACGGCGTGGAACTGCCAAGCCTGAAGGCCACTTTCGCGCCCCCGCTGTGGCAGGGCATGATCTCCCCGGACGAGAGCCGCCACTGCCGCAATGGCGGCGGGATGGGCTACGGCTACGGGCAGACCGAGGTCTCCGGCCTCGCCGTGGTCGGCGGCTACGGCGGCAAGGGCGCGGGGAACGCCGGCCGGCCATCCCCCATGACGCGGGTGCGGATCCTCGACTCCGACGGTAAGGAATGCCCGGTGGGCCAGGCGGGCGAGATCTGCCTGCGCGGCGACACCGTGCACCTGGGCTACTGGAACCGCCCCGAGATCAACGAGGAGCGGTTCCGCTTCGGCTGGTGGCACACCACCGACCTCGGCCGGCGCGAACCGGACGGCACGCTCACCTTCCTCGGCACGATGACCCGGATGCTCAAGTCCGGGGCGGAGAACATCTTCCCCGCCGAGGTGGAGAACTGCCTGGAAGCTCACTCGGCGGTGAAGGAGGCCGCGGTGATCGGCATACCGAACGAGCGCTTCCTGCAGGATGTGAAGGCCATCGTGGTCCTCAACGGGACGGCCCCGGTGACCGCGGACGAGCTCATCGAGCACTGCAGGCGCAACATCGCGTCGTACAAGAAGCCGAAGACCATCGAGTTCCTCGACGCGCTGCCGCGCACCGCGGTGGGCGGGAAGGACTACGCGGCGCTGGACGAGAAGTTCGGTGGCGGCGGCTACCCGGGCGGCGCGAACCTCGGCGCCGGCCACTGACACGCGGGCGGCTCGGCTAGTCTCCGCGGAAGTCCGCGACGTAGGGCTGGTGGGCGCGCAGGCCGCCGTCCACGGAGATGTTCTGGCCAGTGATGAACGCGGACTCATCGGAGGCCAGGAAGACGACGAGCGCGGCGATGTCGTCGGGGACGCCAACGCGCGGCGTGAGGGTGTGCCGCAGCATGGTCGCCGTCACTGCGTCGCGGCCGGGCTTTTCCGGGATGAGGATGAAACCGGGCGATATCGCGTTGCACCGGACACCCTGCTTGCCGAACTCCGTCGCCACGTACGTGGTCAGGGTGATCAGAGCGGACTTGGACGCGCCGTAGGCGGGGTGGCCCAGGTCACCGGCGAGCGCGGAGCCCGAAGCTGTGTTGATGACCGAGCCGCCGCCGCGCGCGATCATATGCGGCACCGCGGCCTGGATGGCCACCAGGGTACCCCGCAGGTTCACCCGCATGGTCATATCCCAGACGGCCGGGTCGGCGGCGCTCACTGGGCGGTCCTCGGTCGCCGCGAGCCTGGTCGCGGCGGCGTTGTTGTGCAGGATGTCCAGGCCGCCGTAGGCGGCGACCGCCGCCTCGATCATGGCCCGCACCGAATCGTTGTCCCCGAGGTCCACCACGGCGGGGATCGCGTCGCCGCCCGCGGCGGTGATCGCGTCCGCGACCTCTTTCGCCCCGGCGCCGTTGAGGTCGGCGACCACGGTCCTGGCGCCCTCGGCGGCTACCCGCCGGGCGGTCGCCTTGCCGATGCCGGACGCGGCGCCAGTGATGATCGCGATCTTGCCGTCGAGCCTGCCGCCGCCGGTCACTGGCCTGCTCCCGCCGGTGCCTTGGTCAGCGCGGCGGCGCGGTCATCGCCATCCCAGAACCGCGCCCACGAGCCGAACTCGCCCGGCAGCGCCGGCTCGCTACTGCCGTCCCAGCCGGCGAAGCCCGCCGACTGCGGGGTCTGGATAACGTCCGCCGCGTACCAGTGGCGCTCCCGCCGCCGGGAGAAGAACCACTCGCCGTCCACCCTGGCGTACTCGTCGAAGTAGCAGATCGCCATCACGATCCACTGGTCGCCGACCTCGTGCTCGGCGCGGCAGTAGACCGCGCCGGTGGCCCAGTCCGGGGAGACGAGCTCGATGCGGTGCCCGCAGATCTGGTGCACCGAGCGGTAGAACCGGCGCACCTGGGGCTCGATGTAGCGGCGCAGTGCGTCGCGGCCGGCGCCATGCCTGCCCATGTTCACGTCCGGGCGGAAGCAGTTAACCCAGGCATCGATGTCCCTGGCGTCCACGGCCATCGCGTACCGGATGGGCAGCTGCTGGATGGCCAGCTGTGCCTCGATGCGCTCAACACGCTCGGCGAGTCCTGGATCGGTCACGAGCGGCCTCCGTCCTTGGTTCGGTATCCGGGCATCAACAGTCACAGTCCGAATCGCTGCCGGTAAGCGGCGAAGCGGTCGCCTACCCCGTCCGCCGAGATCTCGTAGTCGGACAGGTCGTAGGTCCACTTGCCGAACCGGTCGCTGCGGTTGCCCGGGTCATCCAGCCAGCCACGGACGGCGGGCATGACCCCGTCGAGAGGCAGGCCGAAGTACTCGTAGGCGGCGCGGACGACCGCCGCGGGGTCGGCAACCACGTCCGGGTACCTGACGTGGTACACCGAGGGGCTGCCGGATGCCGGGTCGGCGAGCGCCTTGTCCACTCGCGCCTGGAAGCCGTCGAGCATGGCCAGGCCGAACGCCCGGCGATCGGCGGGCGCCGGGGCGCCGGAATACGCGTGCACCATCGCCGTGACCGCGAGCAACGAGCCGAACACCTGCACAGGATCACGGTGCGGCCAGATGAGCCGAGCGTCTGGGTAGGCGGCGAGCAGCGCGGACAGCCGGAACTGGTGGGCCACGCCCTTGAGCACCCAGCGCCGGCGCGGGCCGCCGAACTGCAGGTGCTGCAGCAGCTGCCGGTGCGACGCGTAGTACTGCTCGTCGGTACCCTCGGCCGCCCACGGGTAGCCGAACGGCACCTTGCTGAACATCGTCGGGTAGGCGTTGCGCAGGTCATAGATCAGCAGCGATTCGCACTCCATCGGGGTTTCCCCGCCGGCGTCGAAGTACGGGTGCTGGGCGATGAACCCCGGGTAGCCGGCCAGCCAGTGCTCGATGTCGCGGGTGCCTTCGCCGATCCGCGGATCGCCGGGAGCGGCCAGCGACGGCGGCGGCGACGGGCGGGCGATTTCCCAGTACAGCGGCGCCCGGTTGCCAGGGTCGGCCGCCAGCAGCGCGTGCAGCAGGGTGGTGCCTGATCGCGGGAACCCGATCACGATCAGCGGCGCTTCGATGCGCTCGTCATCGATCCCCGGATAGCGCTTGCGGTCCTCGACCAGCCGCAGCCGCCAGCCGAGCACCCGCACCATTTGCCCGAACGCCGCCCGCCGACTGTCCGCGCTGAGTTGCTCCTGGGAGTTGACGAACCCGGCGAACGCGGCCAGCGGGCCGCGGAGCTGATCGTCCCCGAAGTCGTGCAGCCCGGTCTCCGCCTCGGCCTGGGCGAGCAGCGCCGCCGCGTCCGGCCGCTCGCTGAACGTCACGCTTCGCGTCATCGCGTCTCGCCTTCCCGGCTTGAATTACTACTAAATTAGTTAGACTATTATGCTGTTCTTGTCAACCAGCGCGACGGAGGAGCCCACGTGGCGGAAGACGGGATCGACTGGTCGTTCTTCAGCATGGCGCGGTATATCGCGACCGCCGATCCGGACGGCGGCCGGATGGTGCCTCGCGGCGCGTGGGACGGCTTCCTCGAGCGGCTGGCCGAGGCGGCCAGGCTCGCCGAGGATGCCGTCCCCGCGGAGCCGGCGGACCGGGCCAGCGCCTTCCGCGGCCTGCTCCAGCTGCTGTACTTCGGCATGGAGCGCACGCTCGGCTCGGCTGATCCTGCCCGGCCGGTGCTGTCCCGGCCGTGGCCGGTGCACCTGTTCGACTACGGCGCCGGCAACCCGGACGCCGTCTACCGGACCGCGTCGCTGAGCGATGCCGTGACGTACCGGATCAGCGGGACGCTCGGCAACGCCGCTTTCATGAGCTTCGAGTTCTTCGACGGCGCCAAGCAGTCGGGCTCCGTGCTTGTCAGTGACCTGCGGCCGGACGAGTCCGGCCGCTTCGAGGTCTTGCTGGGGCCCGAGGCACGGCCTGGCCACTGGCTGGGGATCGTCCCCGGCACCAGCTACCTGCTCACGAGGGAGTTTTTCAGCGACTGGGCGGACGCGGTCCCGTCGGAGCTGCGGATCGAGTGCCTGGACGATCCCGCGAACGGCTGGCCGGTGCTGTCCGCGGACCGGGTGGCCAAAGAGCTCGAGGCCCTGGGGACCTGGCTGGTGGAGACCATCCGGATCTTCTCCGGGGCACAGGGCAAGGGAATCCGCCAGTTCGCTAACCAGTGGGACCCGCACGTGAGCAGGCCCGACAGCGACCTGCCCGCTATCTATCACGCTTACTGGGACCTGCGGCCGGGCCAGTGCTTGCTCCTGGAAGTCCCGGTGCCGCCCGACGGGTACTGGGGCATCCAGCTCGCCAACAGCCTGTGGAACACTCTGGACTTCGCCAATCGGCAGACCAGCCTGAACCGCGCGCAGGCGCACGTCGACCCGGACGGGGTGTTCCGCGCGTTGATCTCGCATTCCGACCCCGGGATCGCCAACTGGCTGGACACGCTCGGCCACCGGCAGGGTGCGGTGCTCATGCGCGTGCAGTGGTCGGCGCACCGGGACGCCCCGGCCCGTAGCCTCGCCGAGACCAGGGACGACTGGATGTCGGGATGGGCGGACGAGCGACCCGCCATCACGCCGGCCAGCGAGCTTCCCGTGCCGACCGCCCGCGTGGTGCCGGCGGGCGACCTGGACGCCGTGCTGCCGGCCGGCACCCCGCGGGTCACCCCGGCGCGGCGGCGCGGCACACTCGATGAGCGGCTGCGCCAGGTCACCAGGCTGCAGCGATCCTGACCCGTACCGGCGGCAGCAGCGAGCAGCGTTACCAGGGAGCAGCGTTACCAGGGAGTAGGGGAGAGGCCATGACAGGGACACTCGAAGGGCAGCGGGCCATCGTCACCGGCAGCGGGCAGGGCATCGGCCGTGCCATCGCGCTCGCCCTCGCGGCCGAGGGCGCGGCCGTCGCGCTGGCCGGCCGCACGGAGGCCAAGCTGCTGGCGGTCGCGGCGGAGATCGGGAAACTCGGCGGCACCGCCTTGCCGGTCGTCGCGGACGTGACCCGGCCCGCCGACATCGAGCGCTGCGTGGCGGACACCGTACGGCATCTCGGCGGCATCGACATCCTGGTAAACAACGCGCAGACATCCTCGCTTGGCTCGATCCTCGACGTCACCGACGAGGCGTTCACCGCCTGCTGGGAGTCCGGTCCGCTGGCCGTGTTCCGGCTGATGAAAGCCTGCCACCCGCATCTGCGGCCGGGCAGCGTCATCATCAACCTCGGCAGCTCGACCAGCGTGAACCCGCTGCCGGCCGGGCGCGGAGTCTACGCCGCGGCCAAGGCGGCGACCGCGACGCTGAGCCGGGTGGCCGCGAGCGAGTGGGGGCCGGACGGCATCCGGGTCATCACCGTCTTGCCGGCGGCGACCAGCCCGTCGGCCGAGGCCTGGCGAAAGGCCAATCCCGCCGAGTACCAGCGCAGCATGGCCAGCATTCCGCTCCGCCGGCTCGGCGAACCGGAGCGGGAAATCGGCCCCGTGGTGGCGTTCCTCTGCGGCCCGGCGGCCGCGTACATCACCGGCACCACGATCGCCGTCGACGGCGGCCAGGCCTATCTGCGCTGAGGGCGCCAGGCGCGACCTCGGTAGCCTCTGTTGTCATGACGATGCGGTACCCCGCGGAGCTGGAACAGCCCGGGCTGCTACGGGACGGGCGCTCGGTGCTCGTCCGGCCGGTGCGAGCCGCCGACGAAGAGGCCATGCTGGACTTCAGCCGCCGGCTCTCGCGCCGCACGCTGGCGCAACGGCTGCTGGGACCGGTACCGCGGTTCCAGCGCGAACTGCTGCGCCAGTTCGTGGACGTCGACTACACCGACCATCTCGCCCTCGTGGCGTTCCTCGACGACCAGATGATCGGAGTCGGCCGGCTGATCAGGCTCGAGGACACCGACCACGCCGAGGTGACCTTCACGATCGCTGACGAGTTCCAGGGCATGGGGCTGGGCAGGCTGCTGCTTGACCGGCTCGCCGCCGCGGCGCCCGCGATCGGCGTCTACGTGTTCGAGGCCGACGTGCTGGCCACCAACACGGCGATGCTGCAGGTGTTCGCGACCTCCGGATACTCCCCCTCGATCACCCCGGAAGGCTACCTGCAGCACGTGGTGCTGCGCGTCGACAAGCGGGCGAGCGCGCTGGCCAGGATCAGCCGCCGCGAGCACCGCGCGGCTCGCCGGTCTCTGGAGAAGCTGCTCGCGCCTCGGGCGGTCGCGGTGATCGGGGCCAACCGGCAGCCCGGGACGATCGGGCACGAGATTCTCGTCAACCTGATCGCACACGGATTCCCCGGACCGGTATACCCGGTGAACCCGGCCGCGGGCGACATCGCCGGAAGGCCCGCGGCCGCCCGCGTGCAGGACCTGCCGCAACCGGTGGACCTCGCGGTCATCGCGGTCCCGCCGGCGGCGCTCGCGGATGTCATCCGCGACTGCGCCGAGGCGCGGGTAGGCGCGGTCGTGGTCGTCACCGCCGACTACCCCGGCGAGGCGGATACCCGGCATACGGCCGAACGGGACATCACCCGGTTCGTGCGCTCCCATGGCATGCGCATGGTCGGGCCCACCTCGATGGGTTTGCTGTCGGCCCGCGCCGGGTCGGTGCTGCACGCGACGTTCGCGCCGGTACGGCCGCCCGCGGGCCCGGTCGCCATGTCGAGTCAGTCCGGTCCGCTCGGCCTCGCCATCCTCGACCTCGCGCACCGGGTCGGCCTGGGGTTCTCCTGCTTCGTCTCGATCGGCGCTGCCGCGGACGTGTCGTCGAACGACCTGCTCGAGTGGTGGGAGGACGACCCGGAGACCGGCGTCGTGCTGCTGTACCTGGAGAGCTTCGGCAACCCGCGGAACTTCGGCCGCATCGCCAGGCGGGTCGGCGCCCGCAAGCCGGTCGTGGCGGTCACCCCGGGCGGCGCGCTGGCGAGCGGTGCCCTGCTGGCGCAGGCGGGCGTAATCCACACCGCCTCCCTCGAAGAGATGTTCGACGTCGCCACGGTGCTGGCGAACCAGCCGGTCCCGCCCGGCAGCCGGGTCGTCATCGTGACGAACGCGATAGACCCGGCCATGCTCACCGTCGCGGCCGGTGCCGCCAGCGGCCTGACCATGTCGGTGCTGTCCGCGGCGACGCTGGACCGGCTGCTGGCCGCGGGCATTGCGCCGCCGCAGGCGGCATGGGCGCCGGGCGTGGTGGACCTGCGGCCGACCGCCGCTCCCGGCGACTACCTGGCCGCGCTGAGCGCCGTGCTGGCGGACCCGGAGGTCGACTCGGCGATCGTCATCTTCATGCCGCCGCTGGTCCGGGCCGTGGCCGAGGTGGCCGCGGCCATCAAGCAGGCCGCGAGCGACGCGGGCGGCAAGCCCGTGGTGGCGAGCTTCATGTCCGAGTCCGGCCTGCCCGCCCTGCTCAGGGATGACCACGGGGCCATCCCCAGCTACGTGTTCCCTGAACGCGCCGCCGCGGCGCTCGGCCGGGCCGCGGCCTACGGCCGGTGGCGCCGAGAGCCGGTCGGTGTGCTCGTCTACCCGCCGGGCATCGACCAGAAGGCGGCCCGCGAACTGGTCGCCGCGGCGGACACCGGTTGGCTGGCCCCTGCTGACGCCGCCGCGCTACTCGGCCACTACGGCATCCGGGTGGCGGACGCCGCGCCGGCGGCGGACCAAGGCACGGGCGGTACCGCCACACCCTGGCGGAATGAGGAAACCCGCCGCGGGGTGCTGCGGGTGCACCAGGACTCGCTGGTGGGGCCGGTGATCAGCTTCGGCCTGGCCGGACTGTTCAGTGACCTGTTCGGCGACGTGGCGACCGGGGTCACGCCGCTGACCGACCGCGATGCGAGCGCCCTGCTCGCGTCGCTGCGCGCCTATCCCCTGCTCACCGGCGCGGCCGGCGGGAGTCCGGCCGACCTGCCGGCCATCGAGGAGACCATGCTGCGGCTGTCCGCGCTCGTCGAGGACTGGCCGGCGATCGCCGAGGTCACCATCGACACGCTGCTCATCGGTGCTGCAGGGGAGGGCGTCACCGCGGTCGCGCCGGCCGTGCGCATCGCGCCGACTCGCGAGGTCAGCGAATCGGGTAGCTGACCGGCAGTCGAACTGGCCTGGCAGCGGGCCAGCGGTCACAGCATCAGCCTGCACCACGTCGCCCGCGCTTACCACCTGCGCGCCATCGCGTTCTTCGACGAGGCGCCCGCCGCGCCTAGCCTCAGGACGCCCAGGGCGCTCCCGGGCGCTCCCCGGCGATGTTGACCGCGATTTGCCCGGTGGCTACCACTTTGCCGGATGTGGCGCCGAGGGCCTGCGCCTCAGCGAAATGCACGCTGCGCCCGCGCCGCGTGCAGTGTCCGATCGCGAGCAGGTCCTCGCCGGGCGCGACGGACAGGTACTGGACGGACATCGAGATCGTGGTCAGGCGGCTGCCTTTGGTGAAGTCGTGGCCGGCCACCACCGCGCCCGAGGCCGTGGTGTCGAGCAGGGCCGCGACCACCCCGCCGTGGAAGATGCCGGTGTGCGCGCTGAGCTCGTCCGCGTACGGCAGGAACAACTCGACGGCCTCGGCGTCCCACTGCCGGACCTCAAGCGCGCAGTGCCTGTTGAACGGTACCCCTTTGGCCCAGTGCTCGCGGAACCACTCCCGCCGTCGTTCCTGCTCGCCCGCCGTCAGTCCGTTGTCAGCCAACTCAGTTCCTCACGCGCGTGTCTCTTGATCCATCGCGGTCATACTCTAGTATACGAGTAACTTATTAAACTATAAAGGCGCCGACCCCCGGGAGACGTGATGCCGCCATCGGACGCTGGACGTGACCCTGCCGAGGCCACCGCGAGCGGGAAAGCCGCGGGGCCGCTGGCCGGAATCCGGGTCATCGAGGTAGCCGGGCTCGGGGCGGGCCCGTACACCGCGATGATGCTCGCCGACTTCGGAGCGGACGTCATCCGGGTGGACCGGCCCGGCACGCGTACCGCCCAGCCGGAGAAGTACGCGCTCAGCCGCGGCCGTCGCTCCATCATCATCGACATGAAGCAGCCGGACGGGCTCGCCGCGTTCATGACGCTGGCGGAACGGGCCGACGTCCTGCTCGAAGGCTTCCGGCCGGGGGTTGCCGAGCGGCTCGGCTTCGGCCCCGACGAGTGCCTGGCCCGCAACCCACGGCTGGTCTACGGCCGGATGACCGGATGGGGCCAGCAGGGCCCGATGTCGCAGATGGCCGGGCACGACCTGAACTACCTCGCGCTCACCGGCGCGCTGACCCTCCTGCAGCGGCGGCCGGGAAGCCGGCCGGTGACCCCGCCCGGGCTGCTCGCCGACTTCGGCGGCGGCGGCCTGATGCTGGCCTTCGGCGTCGTCTGCGGCCTGCTCGAGGCGCGGCGGTCCGGCACGGGGCAGGTCATCGACGCGGCGATGACCGACGGGGTCGCGTCCCTGACCACGCTGATCTACTCGATGACGGCGCAGGGACGCTGGGTGGACCAGCCGGGGGTGAATTTCTGCGACGGAGGATCGCCGTACTACGACTCCTACGCGACGTCCGACGGACGATATGTCGTGGTCGCGGCCATCGAGCCGCAGTTCTACGCGGCGCTGCTGGAGAAGCTGGGCCTGTCCCCCGCCGACCTGCCGGACCGTGACAACAAGGCGAACTGGCCCCGGCTGAAGGAGCTGTTCGCGGAAATCTTCATGACCCGCAGCCGCGACGAGTGGACGGAGCTGTTCGACGGCTCCGACGCGTGCGTGACGCCCGTGCTCACGTTCAGCGAAGCCCCGGGGCACCCGCACAACGCGGCGCGCGGCACCATGGTGGGGGCTTTCGGGGTCACCCAGCCCGCGCCAGCGCCCCGGTTCAGCCGCACTCCGGGCGCGATCGCGGGGCCGCCGCCCGCACCCGGGGCGCAGTCGGCGGAGATCCTGCTGGCCTGGGGGTTCCCGGCGGAGAAGATCGACGAACTGCTGGCCGCAGCGACAGTTCTCGGACCTGGGCAGTGACGGGTCCCCGCGGGCTTCAGCCCCCTGCTTGCCTCGGCGCGCCCTTGGCGTCGACACCACTGGGCGGCGCGCCGAACAGCAGCACGGACTCGTCGCCCGCAGGCGGCAGGGCCGCCCAGATCTGGCGGCCGGCCTCGTCCGGCCCGAGGGTCTCGCCGTTGTCGATGCCGTCGCGGATCGCCGGGCTTATCGGATAGTTGTGCGGGTCAAGGGCGGCGACCTTCCGCAGGGACGGCGAGTCGACAAAGCCCGGGCGGACGGCGATCACCCACGGTTCGCGTGGGGCGAGGTGGCGCTTGGTCACGGCACCACGCCGGTCCGGGATCGCCGCGCCGCCGGCCAACCCGTCACGGCAGGCGGCGCCGCCGACGCCGGAACCGTTACTGGGCCGGGAGCTAGCACCGTTTCTTGCTGTTATGGGCGTCAGCGCGGCTGGCTCGGATGCGCGCCCGCACATAGGGCGCGAACGGCACGTTTTCTGTCCGTTTTGTGCGATTCCGCGGTGACTTTCGCGCCCTAGGTCGTCCGCGGGCTCACGATCGGACAAGATCCGCGGCCAGGGTTCCGCGTCCGTGTTACTTCCCGTGAGCGAGCAGCTGGGCGCCGACAGACGGTACCGTACCGTACCGTCGGGAAACTTAAATACCGATGCGGTCGGCGAGTTGCTGGCGGTAGAAGTCCGAATCACCCAGCAGGACCTGCGAGCTCTTCGCGCGCTTGAGGTACAGGTGCGCGGGGTGCTCCCAGGTGAAGCCGATGCCGCCGTGGATCTGGATGTTCTCACCCGCGGCGTGCAGGTACGTGTCGACGCAGTACGCCTTGGCCAGCGGGGCGACGGTGCGCTCGTCCGGTTCCCCGGCCGACACGGCCCACAGCGCGTAGTACACCGCCGACCGGGAGGACTCCAGGTCCACCAGCATCGACGCGCACTTGTGCTTGACGGCCTGGAAGGAGCCGATGGGGCGGCCGAACTGCTCCCGGATCTTCGCGTACTCGACCGACATCTCCAGCACCTTGCCGGTGCCGCCAAGTGCGTCGGCGGCCAGCGCGATCGCGGACCTGTCGAGCATCGTCGCGAGGGCCGCCTGTGCGCCGGCGACCGTGCCGAGCAGGCGGGCCGGCGTGCTGTCGAACGTGACGCGGGCCTGCTTGCGGGTCTGGTCCATCGTGGGCAGCGGCTCGCGCGCCAGCCCCTCGGCGGTCGCATCGACCGCGAAGACCGCTGCACCGTCGTCCGTCCGGGCGACCACCAGCAGCAGGCCGGCGACCGCGCCGTCCAGCACGTACGACTTGTGCCCGGTGAGCCGCCAGGCATCGTCGCGCTCCTCCGCCCTGGTCGTGACGTTCTCTGGACGCCAGGAGCCGGAGTCTTCGGCCAGGGCGACCGAGGCGATCAGGGAACCGGCCGCGATGCCGGGCAGGTAGTCCTTGCGTGCGCTCTCGTCGTCGACCGCGAGCAGCAGCTGCGCCGCCATGACGCACGAGGCAAAGAACGGGGAGACGGTCAGGAACCGGCCCAGCTCCTCCAGCACCAGCCCCAGCCCGAGGAAGCTGAAGCCCGCGCCGCCGTACTCTTCGGGGATGGCCATCCCGCACACGCCGAGCTGGCCGGCCATAAGGTCCCACAGGTTCGTGTCGTAGCCCGTCGGGTCCTCGAGCTGGGCCCGCACGGCCGCTTCCGGCGAACGGTCCGTGAGGAACTCGCGCAGCACGCTCTGCAGGGCGACCTGGTCCTCGTCCAGTGCGAAATCCACCGGCCTATCCCTTCCGTGCCCGCATCTTCTCCGGCACCGCCTTGTATTCCGGGGTGTCGTGCGACTGGCTTTCCGCCGCCAGGCCGTAGCCGAGAACGGTGACGGCGGCCTGCCTCAGGTGCTGGTTCAGTACCGACTTGGTGTCCTGCACGGCCTGCGGCGGCAGCGCGGCGATGCGGTGCGCCATCGCGGTCGCCTCGGGCAGCACCTGCTCCGGGGGCACGGCGCGGGTAGCCAGGCCCAGGTTGACCGCCACGTCGGCCGGCATCCGCTCGCCCGTCAGCAGATACGGCTTCGCGCGCAGCAGCCCGATGTTGAGCGGCCACGTGACCGCCCCGCCATCGCCGGCGACGAGTGCCACCGTGACGTGCGGGTCGGCCAGGAACGTCTGATCGGACATGATGACGGCGTCGCACGCCGTGGCGATCGTGCAGCCGAGCCCGACCGCGGGGCCGTTGACGGCCGCGATCACCGGCAGGTGGACGTTGATGAGTTCCTCGAACAGCCGCCGGCCGAGGCGCAGCGTGGCCCGGCGCAGCTCAAAGTCGTTCGCGAAGGCCGTGAAGTCGTCGATGTTCCCGCCGGCGCTGAACGCCCGGCCGGCGCCGGTCAGGACGATGGCACGGACCTTCGGGTCGTCGCTCACCTCGTGCAGCGCGTCAGGGAGAGCATGGTGCAGTTCCCCGTCGAAGGCGTTGAGCGCTTCGGGCCGGTTCATGGTGAGGATCCGGACCGGTCCGTCTTCCTCGATAAGCACGGCGTCACTCATGGCGCTCTTCCGCCTCCTTGAAGTCCCGCCCCCTGATGAGGCGGACCGGCGTGAACACGGCGACCTCGGTTCCGTGCTGGTTGAGCACGGCGCAGCGCGACGTGACCACCCCGCGCCCCGGCCTGCTGGATGCCCGGGACTCGGTGGTCGTCACCACCACGTGCAGGGCGTCACCGACGTAGGTCGGCGCCTTAACGGAATAATCCATGTGCATGAAGGCCAGGCCCGTCCCGTGCAGGACGTTGGTCTGGAGGATCAGCCCCTCGGCCAGGACGTAGACGAGCGCGCCGGGGACCAGCCGGCCGGTGTAGCCGCCGGCGGCGGCGTGACTGGCGTCGTAGAACAGCGGCTCGTTGAAGCCGGCCAGGTGCACGAAGCTCATCAGGTCAGACTCGGTGATCGTGCGGGAGGCCGTCCGGAACGACGACCCCGCAGTCATATCCTCCCACGTGAGCCCCTGCCCCAGGAGCGGCACATCGTCACGGGAGTCCGCCACAGCGCCTCCTCCATCCCAGTATTAGGAAAATTATTTTATCTAGTTATACAATAATCGACTGGCAGGCGGCAAGGCCGCCGGGTGGAGCCGCGGTGCCAGATCAGGCCGAGGACCGAGTGCTCGCTCACCTCGCCGGCGGTCGAGGCATTGTTACCCGGCACGGCCTCTCCTTAGCAGGTGCATAGTCCCATGTGCGGGCGATGGCCCGCACGGCCTGCTGCAGCCCGGCGTGCTCGTCCAACAGGCCGAAGTCCACGTGACGCTCCTATCATATAGATGATATGACTATATGGGTGACCTGGGCCCGGCAACCACCCGCGCCCCGTCCACCGGCACACTTGAACCACCAGAAAGAGACACGAGGACGAGACATGACAGACCGCCACGCGGACTTCCCCGGCTTCCGTCTCGAGCCGTTCGTCCAGGAAGACGGGTGGTGACGGTGGCCACCGACGTTAGCGTCCGCCTCGACGGCGGTGTCGCCGTGCTGTGCCTGGACGGCGCGGAGCGCATGAACGCCATCGGCTCGCACACCTACCGGGCGCTGGCCACGGCGGTCACCGGCGTGGAGAACAACGGGCGGACCCGGGCGGTCGTCATCCACGGCGCGGGCCGGGCGTTTTCCGCGGGCGCGGACATCGAGGAGATGAGCGGATTCGGCTCAGCCGAGGAGTTCCGCCAGTTCATCCACGGCTTTACCGGCGCGCTCGCGCTCCTCGAGCGGAGCCGCCTGCCGATCGTCGCGGCGATCAACGGCCCTGCCCTCGGCGGCGGGCTCGAGCTGGCCATGGCATGCGACCTCCGGGTCGCCGCCGGCAGCGCCAAGCTTGGCCTGCCCGAAGCCAGGCTCGGCGTGCTGCCCGGCGCCGGAGGCACCCAGCGGCTGCCGCGGCTCATCCCGCGCGGCGTCGCCACCGAGATGCTCATGCTCGGGCGCACGATCGACGGCTGGCGCGCCTACCAGCTCGGCCTGGTGAACCAGCTCGCGGCCAGCGCGGCCGCGGCACTGACGGACGCGATGACGCTTGCCGGTGAGCTGGCCGCCGGCCCGTGCCTGGTTCCCGCGCGAGCAAAAGCGCTGCTACGGGAGACCGCGGAGGCCGACCTCGGCGAGGGGATCGCCCGGGAGCGCGAGGTCGCCACCGAACTGTTCGCGACTCCTGACGGCCAGGAGGGTTTCGCGGCGTTCCGGGAACGCCGGGCCCCCGCCTTCGCGGCAGGACAGCCGTCGTGAACGTCAGCTATCCGCCCGAGGCGGAGTCCTTCCGCGCTGAGGTGCGGGCGTTCCTGCGCCGCGCGCTACCGGACGACTGGCGGGGCGTGGGCGCCCTGGACGGCGAGCAGGCGCGCGCGTTCACCGAGACGTGGCGGGCGATGCTGGCGGCCGAGGGTTACCTCACGCCGAGCTGGCCACCCGAGTACGGCGGCGCCGGGCTGTCCCGGCTCCAGCAGGTCATCCTGGTCGAGGAACTCGCCACCGCCGGCGTCCCGTTCAACGGCCGGAACGACAACTTCAGCATCAAGATGATCGGCAACCTAGTGCTCCGGTATGGCACGGACGAGCAGAAAAGCTACTTCCTGCCGCGGATCGTGAGCGGCGAACACCGCTGGTGCCAGGGCTTCTCGGAGACCGAAGCGGGCTCTGACCTCGCCGGGCTGCGCACCAGGGCGCGGCTAGAGGACGACAGGTGGGTGATCGACGGGCAGAAGATCTGGACGTCAGACGCGCTGACCGCCAACTGGATCTTCCTACTCGCCCGCACCGATCCGGACGCCGAGCGGCACCGGGGCATCACCATGCTCCTCGTGCCCATGGACCAGCCCGGCATCGAGGTCAGGCCGATACGGATGATGTCCGGGGGCGGCAACTTCAACCAGGTGACCTTTGACGGCGCCCGCACCGCCCGGGACAACGTGGTGATCGGCCCAGGCGAAGGATGGAAGGCGGCCATGGCGCTGCTGGGGCTGGAACGCGGCGATGAGGCCGCGACGAACCCGATTTACTTCGGGGCCGAGGTGAAACGGCTCATCGCCCTGGCGCGGGAGCGGGGCGTGAACACCGACCCGGTGGTGCGCGACGAACTCGCCCGCGCCTACACCCGGGCGGAGATCATGAAATACCTCGGCTGGCGGACGCTCACCGGCTGGCTGAAGGGGGAAGTGCCTGGCCGGGACGCCTCGGTATCCAAGCTGTACTGGAGCGAGCACCACCGCCAGGTCACCGACCTCGCGGTGACGCTGCTCGGCGCCGCGGCGATGACGCCAACCGGGCGCAGCCCGATCAGGCATTACCGGACCGACGATCCCGACGCGCCCAACTCGCCGGCCTCGTGGACCGGGACGTGGATGACCGCGATCTCGGGCACCATCTACGCCGGCACCTCCGAGATCCAGCGGAACATCCTGGCCGAATCCGTGCTCGGCCTGCCAAAAGAGCCGCGAAGCCACTAACCGAGGAGTCGTCAATGCCCACATCTGATGCCGCAGAACCGCTCGTCAAGAAGGAAGTCGCCGACGGGGTCGCCGTGCTCACCTGGAACCGCCCGGAGCGCAATAACGCGTGGTCGGTGCCCATGGAGCGGGAGTACTACCGGCTGCTGCTCGAATGCGGCGAGGACCCAGCGGTCAGGGTTATCGTCGTCACGGGCGCCGGCAAGAGTTTCTGCCCCGGACTTGATGCGCGCGCACTATCCGATCAGGCCGCAAGCGGCACCACGACGTGGCCGCACCGGCGCGATCCCATCACGCTGCCCCGGACGATCCGCAAGCCGGTCATCGCCGCCATCAACGGGGCGTGCGCCGGTATCGGCCTGGTCGCGGCCATGAACTGCGACCTGCGCTTCGCGTCAGCGACCGCCAAGCTGACGACTTCGTTCAGCCAGCGCGGGATCATGGCCGAGCACGGGATTGCCTGGTCGCTACCTCGCGTCGTCGGCGTATCGAAAGCCCTGGACCTGCTGTTTTCCGCCCGGGTTGTGAAGGGCGAAGAAGCCCTGGCGATCGGCCTTGTGGACCGGATCTTCGACCGCAATGTGCTGATGGAGGAAACCCTCAGCTATGCCCGCGGCCTGGCCGCGAACAGTTCGCCGCTCGCCATGGGCGTGATGAAACAGCAGGTGTACGAGGCTCAGGAGAGCACCCACGAAGACGCGCGCCTGATGGCCTTCCGGTGGTGGTATGACGTGATGCGCCCGCATGGCGATTTCAAGGAGGGCGTCGGCTCCTTCGTCGACAAGCGCCCGCCGCACTTTGCCCCGTGGGATCCGGAAACCCCCGCCGAGCCCGCCCCGCTGCCCGACTGATCCGCGATGGCGGACAGCGGCGGCGACATCATGCTGATCGAGGATCACGGGCCGGTCCGGGTGCTGACCCTGAACCGGCCGAGCGTGCTGAACGCCGTGTCCCCGCAGCTCGGCGAGGCACTCCGCGCGGCACTCACCGGGCTAGACGCCGACCCGGGTGTGCAGGCCGGGATCATCACCGGCGCCGGGACCGTGCCTTCTGTGCCGGCGCCGACCTCAAGGCGATGCTGGACACCGGGCCGTCCATGGGCGATGGCGACGGGGTCATCACCCGAGCAGGACAGCGCCGATGCCCTGGAAGGCCCGCGGGCCTTCGCCGAGAAGAGACCACCGCGGTGGCAGGGCCGGTTAGCCGATGAGGTCGTTGCCCAGGTTGCCGATGTTGATCCTGAGGTTACGACCGCGGGGCGAGTAGTCGTAGCCGGCTAGCGGGTAGCCGTTGGCCAGGAAGGCAAACGACGTGCTACTGGCACAGCCAGAGCGGACTCGAAGGAGTCGGCGGGGACGGGCAGCAGGAACCCGAGACCGAGCGGCTCCACGATGACGGTGCGCAGGTAATTGGGGAACGTCATGCCCGTCTTGCGCTCGGTCATCTCCGCGATCAGCCATACCGCCCCGGTCAGGTGGAACTGCAGGCGAGACCCTGGCTCCCAGTCCAGATGCCACTTGGCGAAGGCCTCCAGGCGCTTTTGCCTGTCCAGCATCTTGGGATAGCCGAGCGGGGCGAACGGGAAACCCGCGGTGTGGGTCAGCACCTGTCCCACCGTCACGACGTCCTTCCCGTTCGTGCCGAACTCGGGGATGATGTCGGCGACATGCTCGCCCACCTCAAGCAGCCCGTCGCTGATCAGCTTCCAGACCGCGGCGGCGACCACCGTGCGCCCCACCGACTGGAGGATGTACCGCTTATCGGGTGCGGCGCCCCCGTAAGTCTCGAAGGCGACGAGCCGCCCGTCGCGGGCGATCGCCACTTGCGCCGACGGCAGCGGCCCTTCGTCTACTTCGAGCTGGACCCGGTCGAGGAACAGCCGGAGCCGACGCGGATCGATGCCAACGCTCTCGGGCGCTGCCAGCTCAACGGAGACAGGTGATACGTACGTCATCATCAGTCCTTCGGGTGATCAGCGTGCGGCCGCCGTCGGGCATCAGCGTGGTCGACCTCCCCGGCTACGCGCGCACGTTCTTGATCAAGAAGTCGGCGACCGCCGAGGAGAAGACGTCGTTGCGGTCGCCGGCGACCATGTGCCCGGCCCCCGCGACGTCAATCGCCTGCGCCTGCGGCGCCACCCGCAGCAGCGCGTCGGCCTCGTCGGCGCCCACCACGTCGCTGTTGCCGCCCCGGATCAGCAGCATCGGCACGGCCACGCTCGCGGCCGCGTCCTCGAAGCGTGCCGGGTTACCGGTCTCGTCCTGCAGCCGCGAGTCGAGGAACTTGGGGTCCCAGTGCCAGTGCAGCCGCCCGTCCGGGCCCGGCCGCAGATTGCGCCGTAGACCGCTCACGTCCTTGGGCCGCGGGCGATCCGGCAGGTACTGGGAGACCGCGTCGGCCGCCTCCTCCACGGAGGCGAAGCCCTCCGGCTTGCCCCGCATGAAGTCCCCGATCCGGTCCCTGCCGTCCTGGCGCATCCGCGGCGTGACGTCCACGAGCACGAGCGCGGTCGCGTCGACGCCCGGCTGCTCGGCGACGGCGAGCAGCGAGGCGAGGCCGCCGAGCGAGGCCCCGACCAGCGCCACCGGGCGTCCGAGCTGGCTGGCTACCGCGCGGACATCGCGCGCGTAGGCGCTGATCCCGTAGTTGCCGTCGGCCGCCCAGTCACTCTCGCCGTGCCCGCGCTGGTCCACCGTGAGGGCGAGGAACCCGACGTCCGCGAGGACCCGCGAGGTGCCGCCCCAGGACTGCCGGGTCTGCCCGCCGCCGTGCAGCAGCAGCACCGCGGGGCCGGACCAGGCGCCTTCGACGTCCGCGGTAAGGGTGACACTGTCTCCTGCGAACCGGACGGGCATGGCTTCCTCCTTGACCGGGCTTGACCAGCGCCCTACAGAGCTAAATCATTTGAACAAGTTAGTTATATCACGGCGAGTCCGGTTACACTGCGGACAGACTCTGCGGGACATGAGCAGGGAGGATGGTGGTACGCGCATGAAGGTTGCCGGCAAATCTGTGATCGTGACGGGCGGGGCCAGCGGGATCGGGCGGGCGCTCGCCGAGCGGTTCGCCGCCGAAGGCGCCCGCGGCGTGGTCGTCGCGGACATCGACGCGGAGTGGGCACACAAGGTGGGCGCCAGGATCGGCGGCGTGGGCGTCGGCTGTGACGTCGGCGACCCGGACGCGATCGAAAGCCTGGTGCGTACCGCGGAGGATGCGTTCGGCCCGGTTGACATCTTCTGCTCGAACGCCGGGTTCACCGATCCGGCGCCGGGCGATATCAGCCAGCCGGTGGCCGCCTGGCGGCGCATCGTCGACGTGAACATGATGGCGCACGTCTGGGCGGCGCGCGCGGTGCTGCCGTCGATGCTTGAACACGGCGAGGGCTACCTGCTCCAGACGATCTCGTCGGCGGCGCTGATCACCGGGCCGTCCGGCCCCGGCTACACGATGACCAAGCACGGAGCGCTCGGTTTCGCCGAGTGGCTCACGCTGAACTACGGGCACCGGGGCATCCGGGTGTCCTGCCTGTGCCCGAACGCCGTGTACACCGGGATGTTCGGCCGGCCGCACGACGAGTCCACTACGCCGCCGGACGGCGGCAAGCTGGGTGAGATACTCATGCCCGAGGACGTCGCGGGCACCGTGCTCGAGGCGATGGACGCCGAGCGGTTCCTGATCCTGCCGCACCCCCGGGTCGGCGACTCGTTCCTGCGCAAGGCGACCGACTACGACGCCTGGATCGCCAGGACCAGGACCCGGCTGCTCGGGATGCGCTAAGCCCCGCCGAACACGAAGTCGTCGATCAGCGCCGCCAACTCGACCGGCCGGTCGCCCTGGATGGAGTGGCCCGCGCCGTCGACCGTCTCCAGCCGGGCCGACGGCTGCCGACGCCGGAATTCAGCCCTGTCCTCGTCGCTGACCACGCCGGACGCCGATCCGCAGACGAGCATGACCGGCGTCGTCACCGCGCCCAGGTCGGCCCACAGACCGGCGAAGTCTAGCCGATCGCCCGGTGGGCGCAGCCGGTCGTACCGCCACGCCCACCGGCCATCGGGCAGCTCCCTGGCGTTGTGCAGCACCCCGCGCCGCAGGGAGCTGACCGACCGGGTCGGGTTGTATGTGACCGTGCGCTCCAGCACCTCATCGAACGAGCCGAACACCTCCGGGCCCTGCACGAACTCCGCGATCGGCGCCGACTTCGCCGCGGTCACCCCCGGGGTGACGTCCACCACGACCAAGCGGCGCATCAGGTCGGAACGGGTGGCAGCGAGGCGGATCGCGGTGAGCCCGCCGAGCGACATGCCCACCACGGCGGCCGCCCGCCCCGCCAGCGCGCCGACCGCCTCGGCGACGGCTTCGGCGTTCCTGACTGGCCAGTAGTCCCGGTCGGGGCGCCAGTCGGACCGCCCGTGCCCAGGCAGGTCCACGGCGATCAACGGCCGGCGCAGCGCCAGGGCCACCGTGTCCCAGGTATGGGCGTTCTGCGCGCCGCCGTGCAGCAACACGAGCTTCGGGTCACCGTCTCCCCAGGCAATCGCGCTGACCTGCTGGCCCGGAGCCACGCCGACCGACTCCCGGCGGACCGCGGGCGGCCCCGCCCACGGCAGTCCCGCCTCGACCGCGTTCTCCGCCAGCATCCCGAACTCTTCATAGGCCACCGCAGCTCCTCCAAGCATTCCGGTTACGAACCTGGGCTGGTGAAGTAGTTAAATCATATGCTCTAATTGGCTCATTCCACGGGCCCGCGGCCACTACCACAGGAGGACCATGATGGCAGGCCGGTTGCAGGACAAGGTCATGCTGATCACCGGAGCCGGCTCCGGGCTAGGGCGTGAGGTCGCCCTGCTCGCGGCCGAAGAAGGCGCGAAAGTCGTCGTCACCGACAAGATCGAGGGCCGCATCGGCCCAGTGGTCGAGGCCATCACCAGCAAGGGCGGCCAGGCGGCCGGCCTGAAGGCCGACGTCACCTCGGAGGCCGAGGTCGAGGCCGCGGTGGCGTTCGCCGTCGACACGTTCGGCGTGCTCAACGTCGCCCACGCGAACGCAGGGGTGACCGTGCCCGGGCAGGGCTCGGTGCCGTTGGAGGACACGACGCTGGAAAGCTGGCACGCAGTCAACGATGTCAACCTCGTCGGCGTGTTCCTCACGATCAAGCACGCGGCCCGGGCGATGAAGCAGACGGGCGGCGGATCGATCGTCGTCACGTCGTCGGCCGGCGGGATCGTGTCGTACCCGGGCTTCGCCATCTACTGCGCGGGAAAGTCGGGGGTCAACGGCCTGGTCCGCGCCGCCGCCTACGACCTGGGCGAGTACGGCATCAGGACCAACGCGGTCTGCCCGACGCACGGCATGTCGGTGAACTTCGGGCTGCCGCCGGACGCGCCGGTGGCCGGCCTGTCGTACGAGGAGGCGGCCGGGCCCTGGGACAAGTCGGTCGCGGTCATGCCGCTGCGCATCGACAGGCCGCCGACGCTGTCGGATAACGCCTGGCCTGTCATCTTCCTCGCCAGCGACGAGTCGGCCTATATGTCCGGGGTGTTCTTCCCGACCGCCGACGGCGGGCAGCACGCGCGCACGTCCATCCCGTTCCCTGACAACTGGGGCCTGGACCAGCAGACGGCCGGCTGACCACCACAGAAAGGCGCAAGATCCCGTGAGCTACCAGTCCCTGGCCGGCGTCAAGGTTCTCGATCTCGGCATCCAGATCCGGCTGCTCTCACCAGCGGAAAGCTGGCGGCGCTCGGCGCCGACGTCGTCATGGTCGAGCAGCCGCCGCACGGAGACAGGCTGCGCGCCATCCCGCCCTTCGGCGATGACGGCAAGAGCCCGCAGCACATGGGCCAGAGCTTGGGCAAGCGGTCGATCGCGCTCGACGTGCGGGACCCTGGCGACCGCGAGATCATCCTCGCGCTCGCCAGGCAAGCCGACATAATCGCTTGGACGCACGCGAGAGCAAGTTCCTTGTCCTTGAACTGGGCGAAAAGACGACCGCCAACGTGGCGATCGGGGTGTAACCGCCAGCGGGCCAGGCGGTTGACTCGGGCCCGCTTAAGCGTGATCTCGGCGGGGCCGAGCCAGTTAGTTCAGCCCCGCCGGAGCGTGATGCCCTCGGCGTTGAAGAAGAAGCCGCCGATCGCGACCAGCGCTCGCTCCGCGTCGGGCACCTGGCGGTTCCCCGCCAGGTGCTGCAGCTGGTGCACCGCCTCGCGCAGGTGGCCGCTGCCCTGGGTGCCGCCTTCCGACAGCGAGCCGCCGTGCGGGTTGAGCGGCACCCGGCCCTTGATCATGAGCCGGCCGGTTCCGTCGTCGTTGGCCACCCAGTTGTCCTCGATGAACGCCCCGGCCGCGCCCGGGTCGCAGAAACCGAGATTCTCCAGCCAGTTGAGGGCGATGACGGAGAACCCGTCGTAGGCCAGCAGGACGTCGACGTCATCGATCCAGAAGTCGCTCTTGGCCTTGAGCGCTTCCACCGTCACCTGCTGGCCGTGCTGGCGCAGGCTCCGCGACTGGTCCTCGTCGTTCTTGTCGGTCATGCCGAGGACCACGGCGTTGACCAGGACCGGCGGCAGCGGCAGGTCGGCCGCCCGCTCGGCGGTCGTGATGATGAACGCGTCCCCGCCGTCGACCGCGATGTCCATGTCGTACAGGCACAGCGGTTCCCTGATCATCCGCGCCGCGAGGTAGTCGTCCATAGTCAGCGGGTCGCGCATGGCCGCGCCGGGGTTGGCCATGGCGTTGGTCCTGTCGTTGACCGCCACGTATCCCAGACTGGTGCGCGGCACGCCGAACTCGTGGATGTAGCGCGAGGCCCAGGCGGTGTAGCCGACCGATCCGGCGACCGACTCCGGCTGGGGGATCCCGGCGCTGCCGAACGCGGCGCCGCGCCGGAACGGGTCCTTCAGCGCGCTGCCCGTGTTCCAGGCCATCCGGTAAGCCCCGTGATAGGCGAGCACCACGTCGCACAGCCCGCTGTGCACGGCGCTGACCGCGGCGGCCACGTGATTGCCGAACGGGATCATCGGATTGGCGAACCAGGTCACCTCGGGGATCCCCAGCATGTTCTGCACCGCCGGGGCGCTTGGCAGCGACCCGCACAGGCCGTCGACGTCCCGCGGCGTCAGGCCGCACTGGCTGAGCACGGCCTTGCATGCCTCGGCGACGTAGCTCGCCTGGCTCCGGTCGGTGTTGCGGGGCTGAAACCCGGTGGTGGCGGCGCCGGCGATCGCCACCCGGTCCTTCATGGGGTTGCGCGCGGAGATCATGCGGCGCCCTCCTGGCTCTCCTGCTCGGCAAGGCGGAACACCGGCATAGGCGCGCCACCGCGCGTGATCCAGTCCAGTTCGACCCGCCGGCCGATCTGAATCTCCTCGTTCGGCGATCCGGCGACCGTGCTGGAGAACCGCAGCCCGGGCTGCTCGTCGAGGTCGACGGTCACGACGGGGTAGGGCGTCGAGTAATCGACGCCTTCGGCCGGGGGGCCCTGATGCAGGAGGACGGCCATGAAGATCGTGCCCGTGCCGGACACCGGCTGCGCTTCGACGCAGTCCGACAAGCAGGACGGGCAGACCGGCTTCGGCGGCGCGTGCCACGTCCCGCAGTCGGCGCAGCGGTTGATCAGCAGCTGCCGCCGCAACCGCCCTCGATAGTGGGCGGCGCTGTCCCTGTCGACGGCGCCCGGGAAGAGCGACCACAGTTCCTCGTCGCTGACGTCCTGGCCTGTGTTTCCCATAGTCGCCATTCTATTATGATAATACTTATTTTACTGTTTCGTCGAGGCGTCGCCGTCAACCGGGACGGATAGCGGGTGGGTGTGGTCATGGCTGGTCGGCCTCGGGTGGGCTTCGTCTGCGTGAACGCGCTAGAGCAGGATGTGCTGCCCTTCGACCGGGTCCTGATGTCCAACCCCATGTACCGCGCCTCAGGATTCTCTGTCCTCCACTTCCACGTCCGGGCATCGGAGGTAGTGCTCCTCAGGACATTCAACGCCGAAGGGTTGGTCTCGCTGATCGAGCAGCACCGCATCACCCGGGCGACCCTCAACCCGACAACGGCCCGGTTCGTCCTGGACCATCCCGCGGTGGACCGGTACGACGTGTCGAGCGTGCGCTCGGTCTCCTACGGCGGCATGCCAATGCCGAAATCGACCGCGGTGGAGCTGTCCGAGCGGTCCGGGGGTCTTTCCACCAACTTCGGCCAGACCGAATCGAATCGACGCTCTGCTCAGGTCCTAGCGCGGTTCAGCTCATCGGAACGCCGGAGGGCGGCCTTCCCTGAACGCGGCCATCGCTTCGGCGATGTCACCTGTGTAGTTGCACAGCACCTGGGTGCGGTTCTCGTTCTGGATCGCGTGCCGGAGCGAGCCCGCGCTCGCGTTCGCGTCGATGAGCTCCTTGGTCATCCAGGTGCTGAACGGGCTGGTCGCCATGACCTGCTCCGCGAGGCCGGACGCGGCGTCCGCCAGCTGGTCCGCCGGGAGGACCGCGGTCACCAGGCCGGCCGCCAGCGCTTCCGCGGCGCCCATCTTCCTGCCGGTCAGCAGCAGCTCGGTGGCCCGGCTCTCGCCGATCAGGCGCGGCAGGCGCCACGTCATGCCCATCTCGCCGCCGGACACACCGATCTTGACGTAGGCCGCGACGAACACGGCCGACTCCGACGCCACCCGGATATCGGCGGCCAGCGCGAGGGCGAACCCCCGCCGGCGGCCGCGCCGTTGACGGCGGCGATGACGGCGACGGGCAGTTCGTGCAGGCGGAGGGCGAGGCCGGACAGCCGCCGCTGCCCGGCCATGAGCGCGGCCGTCCCGCGTTCGGCGGGGTCGCCGTTGTAGTCACCGGCCTTCATATCGAAGCCCGCGCAGAAGCCTTTCCCCGCGCCGGTCAGCAGGACTACCCGACAGGACGGGTCGCCTTCCACGCCGTCAAGCGCGGCGTGCAGGTCCGTGACGAAGGCGTCGTTGATCGCATTGAGCCGCTCCGGGCGGTTGAGCGTCAGCCAGCGGATCCCTGGCTTCGGCTGGTCGACGACGACGGCGGGCAGCGGATCGGTCACGGGGTTCCTTCCTCAGCCGATGACATTGCGCGACTTCAGCTCGGCGATCTCTTCGGGGCCATACCCGCCCAGGTCAGGAGCTGGCCGGTGTGCTCCCTACGCCCCGGGGCGAGGCGGTGCGCGACCGTGCTGCTGTCGCTGACCCGCAGCAGCGGGGCCAGCCCGCGCACGGTGCGGCCATCCGGGCCCGCGCAGGCCGCGACCCGGCCCGTCGCCGCGTTGGCGGGGTCGCACATGAAGTTGACGTTGTTGTACCCGGCGGGCTCGACCGCGGCGACACCCGCGACCTGAAGCGTGGCGAGCCAGTTGGCGGTGCTGGCTGACGCCAGGGCCGACGAGATCACCTGCGCGAGCTCCTAGTCGTTGTCGCCGCGTGCCGCGGGGGTCGGACCTGAGGTCGATGCCGAGCGCCTTGCCTAGGGCGTCGAACTCCTGCTCCTTTGCCTACCGCGAGCAGCAGCCATCCGTCCGGCGTCTCGTAGCGCCGCTTGAGAGCGCTCACCCCCGTTTGCGGCGGGTCCAGGCGGCGACCTCATGTTCCCATGTACTGGCTGAGCAGCTCCGCGTGGTCCAGTTCCTTCGCCGACCCGGAGTAGGTGATGGAGCCTCGGCTCAGGACGTAAGCGGTGCCCGCGAGCGACAGCGCCCTGGAAGCGAACTGATCGACGATCAGCAGCGCCTTGCCTTCCTGCGCCACACTCTCCATAAAATCGAATATCTGGTCGACGATAAGGGGAGCGAGACCGAGCGACGCCTCGTCGACCATGATCAGCCGCGGGCTGCGGATGTACGCGATGGCCATCGCGAGCATCTGCTGCTCGCCGCCGCTCAGGGTTCCGGCGACGTAGCCGATCCGGCGGCCGAGTGCCGGGAACACCTCGCATGCCTGGCTGATTGCCTGGGCTTCCTCGCCCTTGCGGGACTGCATGATCAGGTTCTCCCGCACCGTGAGGGACCGGAACACGCCGCGGCCCTCGGGGACGTGGCACAGGCCCTCCTGGAAGCGCCGGTAGGGGGCGACGCCGACCGCGTCGTTGCCGAACAGCCGGATAGATCCTGAGGTCGGCCGCAGGAAGCCCGACACCGTCTTGAGCAGTGTCGTCTTACCCGCACCATTGGGGCCAAGCAGGGCAACGACACCGGACGCCGGGACCGTGATCGAGACGCCGCGCAGGACGGTGGTCTGCCCGTAGCCGCCGGTGACATCGCGAAGCTCAAGCGCGGGCGGCGGCAAGCCGGGCCCGGACCCGTTGCCGCTGGCTGGCTGCTGCACGCTGCTGGTCATCAGGCCTTCTCCGCCTCGGTCGCATAGCCCAGGTACGCGGCCTGCACCTCGGGACTTGCCGCCACCCCAGGCGGGTCGCCCTCGAACAGGAGCTCGCCGAAATCAAGCACGTAGATGTACTCGCAAACGTTCATGACCAGGGACATGTCGTGCTCCACGAGCAGGATTCCGCAGCCCCGCTCCGCGACGGTCCTGTGCATGATGCGGGCCAGCGCCTCGGTCTCCGCGTGGTCAAGACCCGACGAGGGCTCGTCGAGGATCAGGACATCGAACTGGCCAGCCAGGCACCGAGCCAGCTCTACCAGCCGCCGCTGACCGGTGGACAGCGCTCCGGCCTGGGTTCCGGCCAGCTCGGTTATTCCGCACAGGTCCATGGCCGACCGGGCGGCGGCCAGCGTGTCGGTTCGCTGCGAGCGGGTCGCCAGCAACTGACCCAGGACGCTAGCCCCGCCGAGCGCGGACTCACGGCCGAGCGCCACGTTCTCCGCCACCGTAAGGCGGTCGCACAAGGCCATGCGCTGGAATGTCCGGCCGAGTCCCAGGCGCCCTCGCGCCGACGCCCCCACCTTCGTCAGCTCCTTGCCGCGCAGCAAGACCTGGCCGCCGACCCTCCGGTTGAGACCGCTGCACGCGTCGAAGGTGGTCGTCTTGCCGGCTCCGTTCGGCCCGATCAGCCCGGTGATGCGGCCGAGGGGCACGGAGAAGCTCAATCCGTTGACCGCGACAAGACCGCCGAACGCGACACGGAGATCCCTGACTTGCAGGCCGTCGCCTTCCGGCGTGCGCTGCCGGGGCACGTCGCCGACAGCGGCAGCCTCGGCCTCCCGCGGGTGCCCGAAGCGTCCGAGGAACTCCCTGAGGCGGGCTGGCATCCCCGCGTGACTGCCCCGGAGAGCGACGGCGACCGCCGACACGCCGAAGATCACATTGAGCCACCAGGTCACGTTGGTGCTCGTCAGATACCCGGGGATCACCGCTGCGATCAGCCCGAAGAACGCGTACCACGGTTCAGCGAAGGGCGCCAGCGCCAGGACCGCTAGCAGAGTGAGCGAGTAGAACGGGTCGAAGTGGATGTCCGAGGAGACCGCGAAGTGAATCGACGCCGCGTACAGCACGCCGGAGATGGCCGCGAAGAACGCCGAGATGCAGAACACGATCACGCGGGTGGTGTTTGTGCTCAGGCCCATGGTGACGACGGCGAGCGGGGAGTCCGACAACCCGCGCAGCAGCCGGCCGAGGCGTGCTTCGTGGATCGCGACCATGATCAGCGCGGTGACCACCAGGATCATCAGGACCACGTAGTAGTAGCCCGTGTCAGTCGATCCGATGGAGGGCCGCGGAATCGCTCTTCCGCTCTGCAAGACGGTGAACATCCAGCTGGTGGAGTAGAGCATCTGCTGGACGAAGATGCCAAAGCCGAAGGTCGCCAGGGCTAGGAAGAGGCCCGGCAGCCGGATCGCGGGGAGGGCGAGGAAAGCGCCAACCGGGACGACGATCAGGCCCGCGAATAGCAGGGCTGCGAACCACGGGATGCCCGCCCCGACCGTCAGCTGCGAGAAGGCGACCGCGCCGATGGCGCCAAAGGTGGCCTGGCACAGCGAGACCTGTCCCGACGTCTTTACCAGCAGACCGAGGGACAGGAGCATGATCATCTGGGTCAGGCCGATCGTCCAGAAGCCGATCTTTTCCGCCCCCACGACCCAGGGCACCACGGCCAGCAGCCCTACCAGGACGACCCCGGTGACGACCCGGACCCGCACCGGACCCTGCCATTGCAGCGGCGGGCGCGACTCGACGCCCGACCTGGACGTCAGCCGACGGCGGGAAAGCAGGAAGAGCGCGACGAACAAGACGATGAACGGCAGGCTGTCCGGCAGGCCGCTGAGCCAGCTTACGTTGACGACGTACTTCTGTGAGATGTTGGCGGCGATCTCGATGACGATCGCGCCGACGAACGTGAGCGGGATGCTGCTGAACGCGCCGAGCGCGGCGGCGCCGAACGCCTGCACCACGATGTAGGTGAGCGCTATGGCGTTCAGGCCGATGAACGGAAGGACCAGCACGCCGGACAGGGCGGCGAACGTCGTGCCGATGATCCAGGCGGTGCGCCGGACCCGGACCGGGCTCGTGGCCTGCATCGCCAGCAGGTCTGGATCGTCCACGACGGCGCGCATCGCGGTGCCCGTGCGGGTCCAGCGAAAGAGTGCGTACAGGCCGGCGACGGCGACCACGCCGACCACCGTCACGATCAGCTGGGCGTAGGAGATGTTGACCCCGCCGACCTCGAAGGAGTCGGCGCCCTTGGGGAGGAACTGCGGGACGTCGATCGTGTCGCTGCCGTACTTGATCGTCCCGAGTCCCTGCACGATCAGGATCAGCCCGGTCGTCGCCACGATCTTCCACGCCACGCTCTGCTGGGAGAGGCGGCGGCTGATCCGTTCCATGCCGAGCCCCATCAGCGGCCCGGCGATGACCACCGAGACGATGAGGGATATGACCCAGTTGATGTTGTTGGCGTAGTGCATGGCGTAGAAGATGTACGCCGCTGCGGTGGCCAGCGCCCCCTGGCCGAAGTTGAAGATCCCCGAGGTCTTATAGGTGAGGACCAAGCCGGTAGCGGCCAGGCCGTAGATGGACCCGGCCGCTATCCCCGCGATGATGAAGGGCAGAAACTGCTGCACGTTGTGACCTCCGGGGCTCCCGGTGGGGCCGAAGCCGGCGGTTCCGGCCCCACCGAAAGTTCTATCAGTTAGATGATTGTTCCCTTTTAGCGTTGGTGGTCAAGATCTTCGTGCCAGCGACTTGCCAGGCCGTCACGGCTTGGCGGGGCACTGCGGGGTCAGGTTCACCGGCGCGGTGGTCTGACCGCCCTTCATCCCGACGACGAAGTAGCACGCGTTGGCGGTGAAGCCGAACGGCTTGCCCTTGGTGTAGGTAACGCCGTTCGCCAGCTCGCCGCCGAGGTTCACGTTCTTGAAGCTGTACAGGCCTGCCGTGACGTCGGCCGCAGTGACCGCGGTGGCGGCGGGGATGTTCTCGTCCTTGACCGCCTGCGCCAGCGCCTGCAGCCCGTCCCAGGTGAACGAGGCCGTACCCTCGCGCCAGTTGCTGTTGGTGGCGTACTTCTGCATCACCGACCGGAACTGATCGGCCGGGGGCGCGCCCGCGACCGACGGGAACGAGTACGCCGGGCCGAACACGGTGAGGTTCGGGATCGAGGCGAACGCAGTGCCGACGGCCTGCTCGGACGATCCCCAGGTGGGGTTGTAGCCCTGGGCCTGGCAGTTCTGGACGAACCGTACGGCCGCCGCGGTGCTGAAGTTGAGCTGGGCGTAGTCGACACCTTCCTGCTTCAGCTGCAGGCACTGCGCGGTGTAGCTAGGAGCCGTGGAGCTGACCGCCAGCTGGGTGTAGCCGATCCCGGCCGCCTTAGCCGCGCCTTGCAAGACGGGATTGACCTGCGCGCAGGCGGCGACCTCGGCGCAGTACAGGTTGGCGAACTTCTTCGCGTGACCGTACTTGACAGCGACCGCGACTTGGGCGGCCACGCCGTTGATGACGCCGGTCGGGGTCGGGAACATGCCCGGCTTGGTGTACCAATCGGAGGAGTTGGCGGACCCGCTGATGAGCGGGATGCCCTTGGCGATCGCCGCGCTGTCGAAGGCGGAGACCAGGTTGTCGGAAGACACGATGATGGCGGCCACGCCGTCGGAGGCGAACTGCTGCCCAGCCGCCTGGGCGGTCGCGGGGTCGCCCTTGTCGTCTAGGACGATGACCTGGACCGGGTGCCCGTCGATGCCGCCGTTGGCGTTGACCCAGGCGGCCCAGGCCGGGGCGACCGTCGCCCCCTGGTCGCTGGAGGAAGCCTGCGCGCCGGTCAGCGAGCCGATCACGCCGATCTTGATCAGCGCGCCCTTCGGCGCGGCGGCGGACGTACCGCTCGTGGTGGCGCCGGATGACGAAGAGCTACTGCCACTGCTGCACGCGGCCACGCCGAGCGCGGCGGCCAGGACGCCGGCCAGCAGCGCCGTACGCGTGAATGCGGACCGGCTCGTCAGCTTCGCCGCCGCGGATGTCCGCAGCCAAGCCGTCCGGTGTGTCCTATTGATCACTGGGTTCGTTCCCCCTTAGCGGCTGCCGGCACTGACCGGCTCACTGTCGGCGGCGCCGGGTCGACCCGCGGTCGCCGAGGTTCACGGCTGTTTAGAGAACGATAAGCGCCTACGGCCGGGAAAGCTATAGTTTTAGCTAGATTATCTATCTGATTATTATCAGTAATAAGTTAGTCCTATACCGATCACATGCGCAGCGAAGTCTGTCCGACACGGTGCGTATCCGCCGGCACGGTCTGGGGGGCGATCTGGTCAGCTCGGCCCTAGCCAGCCGCGCCGGCCGAGTTCCGGGTGGAGCACATCCTCGCTGTACGCGACGTGGCCGGTGACCTGAGCCGCCGGTGCCGCAAGCAGCCGCAGCGCCGCCGCGCAGAAGTCGGCCATCGGCAGCTGGCCGCCCATGCCGGGGGACGCCACCACGAGCCCCGGCGTGGCCACGGGAAGCGACGGCATCAGCGCGTTGACGCTCACGCCGTGCGGCTGCATCTCGAAGGCGACCGCCTGAGTGAGATGCTCCAGGGCGGCCTTGGCCCCGCCGTAAGCGAACGGCGTGGGGCCGCCAGCGCCTGGCCACGGCCCCTCCCCCGGGCGCCGCGACGCGTCGCTGGTGATGTTGAGGATCGACCCGCGCCCGGCGGCGATCATCCCCGGCAGAACGAGCTGCATCAGGCGGTACGCGGCGAACACGTCGACCTCGAAGTGCCGCCGGTATCCCTTCAGCGGGAAGTCCAGGAAACCCGGCGCCCCGACTGCGCGAGGAGGAGCGGCAGGCGACGGCGGACGCGCCGCGGCGGCCGGCGGCGGTGCCGCCTGCGCCGGTGCTGTCTGAGCTGGGGGGCGCCCGGGAACGGTCAGGGCGGCGTTGTTGACCAGGATGTCCGCCGGCCCGAGTTCCCGGGCCACCGTCGCGGCCAGGTCCACGATGTCGTCGTCGACCGTCAGGTCGCAGCGCACCGCGATCGCGCGGCCTCCGTTCCACCGGATGGCGTCGACCGTGTCATGGATGGTGCCGGGCAGCCGCTCGTCCCAGACCCGCTCGGTGCGTGCGGCGCAGGCGACGGCGGCGCCCTCGGCGGCAAGAGCGGCGGCCAGCGCGGCACCGATGCCGCGGCTCGCCCCGGTAACCAGGGCGATGCGGCCGCCGAACCGGGGACCGGTCATCGCGACGGCTGCCGCCGGAGCTCTTCGGCGATCCACAGTTCGACGTCTTTCTGCAGCGGCGCCTTGAGGTAGAGGTGCAGGCGGGTGAAGAGGTCGCCGTACCTCTTGCTGATAGCCGCGGCCACCTGGCCGGGAGGGGCGACGATTGCGAACGCGTCGAGGATGTCGTCGTCGATGAGCTCGCGCATCTCGGTCCAGCGACCCGCCTTGGACATCGGGGTCAGCTCCTCCTGCAGCGCGCCCCACCCGTGCGCGTCAAGCACCGGCCGGTAGGCCGGGGTCGAAGCGTAGAAGGCGATCTGTTCCCTGACCCCGAGCGTGGACCGCTCCATCTCCTCGTCGGACGCTCCGGTCACGACGAAGGGCAGGCCGCTGATCTCGTAGTCATCCATGGACAGGCCCGCCGCCCGGCGTCCCTCGGCCAGTGCCGGCAGCGTGACGTCGCGCAGGTATCGCTCGGTCGTGAACCCGTGACACAGGAATCCATCGGCGACCTCCCCGGCGACACGCGTCATCGCGTCCCCGACGCCGGCGAGAAAGACGCGGGGCGGCCCGTACGGGTTCGGACCCGGGTTGAAGAACGGGGTCATCAGCGTGTGCGAGTAGAACTCGCCGGTGAAGTCCAGCGGCTCTCCGTGCTGCCACGATCGCCAGATCGCGCGCATCGCCAGGACGAACTCGCGCATCCGCGGCGCCGGATGCGACCAGGGCATCGAGAAGCGGCGGGTGATGTGTGCCTTGACCTGGGACCCCAGGCCGAGCAGGAACCGGCCCTCGGTTGTCAGCTGGAGGTCGTTCGCCGTTACGGCGAGCGTCATCGGGGACCGGGCGAACGCGACTGCGATGCCAGTACCGACGCTGATGCGCGAGGTGGCCTCGCCGGCGAGCGCGCACCCGATCAGCGGGTCGTGCGCGGTCTCGCCCAGCCACAGCCCGTCGTACCAGTCCGCCTCCGCCTCGCGAGCCCGCGCCGCGAAGGTGCGGGGGTCGGCGTCGGCGGTGATGTCGACTTTCACGGTGGCTGCTGGCCGGGTTAGCTGGTGGCCAGGAGTTTGGCGGCGTTGTCGCGCAGGATCTGCCGTTGCTGGGCCTCGGGCAGGCCGTCGAGCAGGGCGGCGAACCCGGCCGGCTCGGCCAGCCCCTCGGCGTGCGGGAAGTCCGAGCCCATCACCAGGCAGTCCGCGTCCGGCAGGTCCCGGACGATCTTCGGGATGTCATCCTCCGGATACGGCGCGACCCGCACGTGCCGGCGAAGATCGCGCTGGGCCGCTCGGTCAGCTTCCCGCCGATCCACGGCCCGTTCCGGCCCATCCCCCGCGACTTGTCCATGTGCCCGGTGAAATGCGGCACCCAGGACGCCCCGAACTCCGCCACCAGCACATTCAGATCCGGGAACCGGCCGAACAGATTGTCGAAGATCAGCGCCGACAGCGTGTCGGTGATCGGCCGCTCACCGTACAGGTTGTTCCACTGCCACGCCGACATGTGCCACGACCCCGGCCACGCATCCAGCCCCCAGGCCGGCGCGATCGCCTCGTTGTACCAGTTCTCCATGATGTGGAACGCGACCGTCACCCCGGCCTCGTTCAGCCGCGCCCACACCGGGTCGAAATGCGGGTCACCCGGCGACCGGCCATGCGCCGGGCCGGTCGGCAACAGCACGATCCGCGCCCCCGCCGCCAGCACCCGCTCGGTCTCCGCCACCGCCAGGCCCACATCCGCCAGCGACAGCAACGCCGGGGCCAGGATCCGCCCGTCCCGGCTGAACCCCCACTCCTCATCAAACCACCGGTTGAACGAGGCGATGTTCGCGTACGCGGCCGGCACGTTCTTCACGTAATTCTCCACCGACAACGCCATCGCCGACGGGAACAAAACCGCCCGCTCCACCCCCTGCGCGTCCATCGCCCGCACCCGCGCCGCCCGGTCGGTGTACTCCGGCCGCATC
>Ga0070697_100000236_pt1 | contig 44906 bp, 34 predicted proteins | sample KBSK1501metaG_FD_65475 | JGI IMG/M metagenome (GOLD analysis project Ga0070697, IMG submission 65475) | Corn, switchgrass and miscanthus rhizosphere microbial communities from Kellogg Biological Station, Michigan, USA - KBS K1-50-1 metaG | ecosystem: Host-associated > Plants > Roots >... | reverse complement strand
CCAAGCGGCACCGCCAATGGCAAGACGAATGTGGTCGCGGCGAAAGCAATCGTCAGGGGCGACCTGCGCTTCATCAGCGAAGAGCAGAAAGAAGCTACCCGGGCGAAGATGCGCGAGATCGTAGCTCGATCGTTGCCGCGGGCTTCGTCAAAGATCACTTTCGACGATGGCTACCCGGCGATGACGCCGACGGAGGGAAATTATGTGCTGCTTCGACAGATGGACCAGGTGAGTCTGGACCTCGGCTTTGGCAAGATTGAAGCGCTTGACCCGGGTGAACGCGGCGCCGGGGATATAGCTTTTGTTTCGCAATTGATTCCGGGGCTGGATGGAATAGGAGCCAGCGGCGGCGGCGCGCACGCACCCGGCGAATCTGTCAATCTGGATTCACTGCCGAAGATTACCAAGAAGGCTGCCCTGTTGATTTATCGTTTGTCGCGCTGAGTCAACTAAGAGCGGGGGCAGGGTTCGATAGGTCCTATAGGACGTATTGGACCTATAGAACTCTGCCCCCGCTCTTCGCCCAAAATGAACGGTCTCTAGAAAAGATACTTCTCACCATCCTCAAGTAAAGGAATAAAAAACTATGCGGCGAACAAGCTCATCCAGCTCAAAGTTTGCAAGTTTCTGCGGAGCTTTGGCAGTCATCCTGTTTTGTGCGGCGCCGGGACAGACGCAGGCAATTCGAACACCGCCCGGCAGAACAGCAGAAGAACGGGCTGCCCGCTATTTCGAATCAATCCGTAAGTCGCCTCCGCAAATGTTTGCTTTCCTCGCCAGAATGCCAAAAGGTGGTGATCTGCACAGCCACCTTTCCGGCGCGATTTACGCAGAGTCATATATCGAGTGGGCGGCGAAGAAGGAATTGTGCGTGAACCAGGTGACCATGGCGCTTTTACCACCATCAACGACGCCATGTGATCCGGCGTCAGGACAACTGCCCGTGACTTCGGCTCTCTCCAATCCCGTTCTCTACCGGAAACTTGTCGACGCGTGGTCAACGCGTTATTGGCAATACTCCGGGCAGAATCCGCACGATCAATTCTTCGACGCCTTTGCTAAATTCGGCGCTGCTACCTATGGACAGACCGGAGCGATGCTCGCAGAAGTAACCTCGCGCGCGGCACGCGGACGGGTCACTTATCTTGAATTGATGCTGACGCCCGATGAAGGTAAATCCAGTGAAATTGGCAAGCAGGTCAGATGGGACGGCAATTTCGAAAGTACTCTCAGTAAGTTGAAGGCTGACGGCATTGAAAGCGCAGCCGCAACCGGCGTTAAGAAGTTGCAAGATGCCGAAGCAGCAAAGGACGCTTTGCTGAAGTGCGGCACAGCGCAGGCCGAACCGGGCTGCTCGGTCGTGATTCGATACGTCGCGCAGGTGTCGCGGGCGGCTGCGCCCGGGCAGGTATTCGCGCAGATGGTTGCTGGATTTACCTTGGCTAACGATCCCGGCAGCAAAGTTGTGGCGCTGAACCTGGTGCAGGCTGAGGACCTGCTGCCCGCAATGCAAAACTTCAACCTGCACATGGAGATGCTCAACTTCCTTCGACCTCACTATCCACACGCCCACATCTCGCTACACGCAGGTGAGCTCGCTCCGGGGCTGGTGCCGCCTGAGGGATTAACTTTTCATATACGCGACTCGGTGCTGAAAGGGCATGCCGAACGAATAGGGCATGGAGTTGACATCATGCACGAAGACGATCCCTATGCCCTGCTAAAGGAACTCGTGCGCCGGAATGTCATGATCGAGATTTGCCTGACCAGCAACGATACGATCCTGGGCGTTAAGAAGGAGCAACATCCACTCGCCACTTATTTACAATATGGCGTGCCGGTCGCGTTAGCCACGGACGACGAGGGAGTTTCCCGTTCGGAGATTTCGCGTGAGTATTTGAAAGCAGCGGAAGAACATGGTCTCGGGTACGTCCAACTAAAAACGCTGGCCCGTACAAGTTTGCAATATGCATTTCTGCCCGGTACGAGCCTGTGGTCCAATCCGAAAAGGTTTGTGCCGGTCGCTCAATGCGGCCGGGATATTTCCATGACTCGTGAAACCTCCCCGGCCTGCAAGGAATATCTGGCCGGTAGCGAGAAGGCAAACCTCCAGTGGAAGCTTGAGCAGGATTTCAAGACCTTTGAGAATCAGTATTGACTCCCTCTGTGCATCCTCGGTGTGCTCTGTGCCTCTATGGTGGGTGTTTCGCCTTGTAAATTCACCACAGAGGCGCAGAGTTCACAGAGATTGCACAGAGGCTTGAGGACATTCCAATACATACTATTCTGCTGATATTCGACTCATGGACCAGACAATAAATACGGACGTAGTGGTGATCGGCGCCGGCCCCAGCGGCCTGTCTCTCGCGACTCAGTTGATCAGATACGGTGTTGATTTTGTCATCGTCGAAAAGAATGAAGGCGTTACGCCATTTTCCAAGGCGATTGGCGTTCAGGCACGAACTCTTGAAATTTACGAACAGATCGATCTGGCTCAACGAGCGGTAGAGCAGGGCGCGATTGCCGGAAAAGCCCGCATGGTCGTCGGGGGCGAGGTGCGCGCCGAAATTGATCTGTCAAACATTGGACAGGGCCTCAGCGCTTACCCCTACATGCTTCTATTGGAGCAAAGTAAGAATGAACAACTTCTTTATGAGTATTTGCGGAACAGAGGCAAGGATGTTCTGTGGAAAACGGAATTCAAAAGCCTTTCGCAAACGGACCACGGGGTCGCAGCGCAAATTGTGAATGCTGCCGGCTCATCTCAAACCATCGAAGCCAAATATCTGGTCGGCTGCGATGGCGCGAAGAGTTTGGTCCGGCATGCTCTGGGACTTGAGTTTCAGGGAAGCACAGTTGAGCGTATGTTTTTTGTGGCTGACGTACAGGTTGACTGGAAATTCAGTCATGACGCGCTGCACGTTTGTCTTTCGCCGGATTCCCTGCTGGCTTTCTTTCCCCTGAAAGGTAACGACCGTTATCGCATCGTCGGTAGCTTTCCGGAAGAATTCGCAAAGGAAGAAGGCGAGGTGTTGTATGAAGAGATCGAACGTCGAATCCAAGAGGAAGCAAAACTCGATCTCGACATCCACGATGTAGATTGGTTTTCGACCTACAAAGTCCACACCCGCCACGTTAATAAGTTTTCCGAAGGCAGATGCTTTCTGGCCGGCGACTCAGCCCACATTCATACGCCCGCCGGAGGACAGGGAATGAACACGGGAATCCAGGACGGCTACAATCTCGCCTGGAAGTTGGCCTTAATCCTGGAGGGCAAAGCGCCCGAACAACTTCTGGATACCTATAATGAAGAGCGACTCGAGAACGCGAAGAACCTCACTCGAACAACCGACAGGGTGTTTCAGTTCATGGCGAGCCCGGAGTGGTTTCTCGCGTTTTTGCGCATTAATGTTTTACCCCCTATTGCTAATTTCCTGGTAGGTCTCGACTCGGTCAGAAACTTTGTTTTTCCGCTGATATCGCAAATTGGAATCAACTATAGACACGGTACGCTCAGTCAACACGCAGGCGACGAAAACTTTACAATCAAAGCCGGTGATCGGATGCCATACTTCCTGGTCGACGGTCGCAGTGTTTTCGACAAGCTGCGTGCACCTAGATTTCACCTGCTCGTTTTCTCAACAGAGAAAATTGACTACCGGTCATTACAAGCGGATTTGGAAAGCGAGTACCCCGGGCTGCTGGATTTTCACGAAATAGCGCTTTCTCCGGAAGTAGCAGAAGCCTTCGGCAGGGACGAATCCTTTAGCGTATTCTTACGGCCTGACAACTATATTGGATTTCTCTCTACCGAAGTTTTATCAGCTGCGATAAGAACTTATCTAAACAACTTTGTTGGATACCAACGACACCAGCTATGAATCACAAATCAATCTACAGATACTTTCTGGTTCGCCTGATTGCTTTTGGCAGTTTGCTGTTAACTATTGCACTCGCCAATATTTTGAGCGAGTCCGCGACGGCGGCGACTCGCACGTTTCGGGTCTCATCGATCTCGGAGTTGCAGTCAAGGATTAACTCGGCGCTCCCCGGAGATCAGATCATTGTCGTTAACGGAGTTTACAATGCAAATGGGCCTATCAGAGTTGCCCCACAAGGCACCGACGCTCGGCGCATTGTGATTTCCGCCGAGACAACCGGCGGGGTGGAGATCGCTGGAGCCGTCGGTTTTGATCTGGAGGCCCCGGCTTCCTACGTCACAATCAAGGGATTTAAGTTCACCCATGCGATTGGCACCGTGCAGGTGCGCTCTGGCGCGAGCCATTGCCGTCTCACTCGTAACGTTTTCGAGCTCAAAGGCGAAGGGCGCTATCTGCTGGTTTCGGGGGATGACTGCGAGATAGACCACAACACGTTTCAAAACAAGAGTACGGTCGGGCCCATGTTCTCTATTCATGGGCCAGGAACGAGCGGCATGGCGCAAAGGACCTGGGTACATCACAACCTGTTTCAAAACTTCACCGACATCAAACGCAACGGCGGAGAGTCTCTGCAGATAGGATTGAGCGGGAAGAGTTTGACAGACGCGGACAGCCTCGTCGAGCACAATCTATTCCTCAAATGCAACGGCGAGAACGAAACGATCTCCAACAAGTCCGGCGCCAACGTTTATCGCTATAACACATTTCGCGACAGTATCGGCGAACTCACTCTCCGCCACGGCAACCATTGCACTGTTTACGGGAACTTTTTCTTCAACACTCATGGTCTGCGTTTTTTCGGCGACGATCATAAGATCTACAGCAACTATTTCGAGGCCTGCGATCCGGCGATCCAGGTCGGCAATGGCGACACGATTATTCCGCCGGGACAACTAACGGGTCACGACCAGCCTGAGCGGGTGAGAGTTTTGTTTAATACCCTCATCAATAATGTAAAAAGCGTTGTGATGCCGGGACGGGCTGATGGTCTGGGTGCGGTCGATCTCGTGTTTGCGAATAACATCATCCAGAGTGACTCCGGGACGATCATGAATTTGAGCGGTGGTCCGCTCGTTAGAGCCAGGTTTGAGGGAAACATCACCTGGGGCGCAGCTCCAAATGGCGATCTGCCTATCGCTGGAGCCCGCCGTATTAATCCTCAACTATCGCGCGACTCGGCCGGTGTCTTCAGACTCTCATCAACCAGCCCGGCCATCGATGCGAGCGTCGGAGCATATCCTGAGGTCGCGGTCGACATCGACGGCCAAACTCGGTCTGAGAAGCGCGGGATAATGGACGCCGGCGCTGATGAGTTCTCACGCGGACAGATCATCAACCGTCCACTCACGATGGCAAACGTGGGTCCCTACGCGCCGTAGTTTTCGTGGCCGATAAACTTTAGTTTGTCGCGGCGCCACGACAAGCTAAAGCTTATCGGACACCAAAACCGGCTGGCTCCCGCGATGGACGAAACGAAAGGAAGATATTTTATGAGAAACAAGTTCAAGAACTGTTTCCACGCCACACGGACAGTGCAGATTGAATGGTTGCTTATGCTGGTGCTGATCTTCTGCGTTGCTTTTATAAGTGCAACGACAGCTAAGGCCCGGAAGTCTTCGGTGTCGGAAGGAAAGTCCCACCATGCCACTCTCGACGGGTCGCGCATACATTACAAGAGCTACGGCAAAGGACGCGAAGCCATCGTCTTAATCCACGGCTGGACGTGCAACCTGGATTTCTGGCGTGATCAGATACCTGACCTGTCGAAAAGAAACCGCGTGGTAGCGATAGATCTTCCTGGCCACGGCCAGAGCGACAAGCCCCAGATAGCCTACAGCATGGACTTATTCGCACGCGCTGTGGACGCAGTGATGCGCGATGCGCAGGTGGAGCGCGCAGTGTTGGTAGGCCATAGCATGGGCACACCGATAGCGCGGCAGTTCTACCGTAAGTATCCGCAGAAGACCCTGGCAATCGTCAACGTCGACGGCCCTTTCAGCCCCTTCGACAAGAACTTGATCGGTGGCCTTCTCGCCGGTGTGCGCGGGCCAAACTACAAAGAGGTGGGCAGGCAGACGTTTGCCGCAATGGCGGGTCCGAATGCTTCTCCTGAGCTCAAGGAGCGAATCGTAGCTGCTTTTATCAACCCCCCACAGCATGTGGTGGTAAGCGCGATGGAAGGCATGGCAGATGAGTCGATCTGGGGCCCAGACAAGATCAACGTGCCGGTGTTGGCGATCATGGCCAGGGGACCTTTCTGGGCCGCCGACACTGAACAGATTTTTCGCAGCATCGCGCCCAACCTCGATTTTCAGATGTGGGACGGCGTGGGCCACTTCCTGATGATGGAGAAGCCGAAGCAATTTAACAATGCGGTATTAGCTTTCCTGGACAAGAACTCGCTGCTGAAAAAGAACTGAGCAAAGATAGGCCCTATGCGACCTATAGGACCAATGTACCTGATTCATGCTCATAGACATCTCGCCTTTACGAATCTCGCGCGATTATCGTCTGCTCTTCTTTGGCCAACTGGTTTCCGCCTTCGGCTCGGTGATGGCTTTTGTGGTCGTGCCGGTGCAGGTTTATCAATTGACCGGCTCAACGCTTTTGGTTGGGCTGCTGAGCGCGTCGGAATTTGTATTGATACTGTTGATGGCATTCGTCGGCGGTGCATATGCTGATTTCATCGACAAGCGGAAAATGTTGCGACTTACGGAAGTGGGCCACGCCTTCGTATCGGCCGTGCTCGTTTTCAATGCGACTCTTTCCAGCCCCCGCGTATGGCTACTATTTGTCTGCGCGGCGCTTCATGCCGGTCTTGCCGCTTTGCAGCGTCCTTCGTTTGAAGCGATGCTGCAAAAGCTTGTCCCTCTCGAGCTGATGTCTTCGGTCAGCGCGTTGAATTCATTGCGCTGGAACCTGACGTCAATTGTGGGCCCCTCAATAGCCGGAGTTGTCGTCGCGCGATACGGGGCTGTCACTGCTTATGCAATCGACCTGGTGACTTTCGCCGCTTCGCTCACGGCGGTGTTCATGATTCGGGCGGTACCCCGGGCCACGCAAACCCAGGAACGGCCAACTTTGAAGTCGGTTAGCGAGGGCCTGCACTATGCCTGGCAACGCAAAGAAATCCTCGGAACATATCTTATTGATATGAATGCAATGTTTTTTGGGATGCCAACCGCTCTTTTTCCGGCGATGGCCGCAAACTTTGGCGCCGGTACAGTTGGTTTTTTCTACGCCGCGCCTTCGGTTGGCGCGCTGGTTGTGACTCTGACTTCGGGGTGGACCAAAAACGTCAATCGACATGGGTTGTTTGTCAGCCTGGCCGCAGCGATGTGGGGCGTGGCCATGATCTTTTTCGGGTTCGCTCAGAATCTTTATGTCGCCTTGTTTTTTTTAGCTCTCGCCGGCGGTTTCGACATGATTAGCGCAGTTTTCCGAATGACAATCTGGAGTCAGACGATTCCAAATTACCTGCGCGGGCGGCTCGCGGGCCTGGAGATGATCAGCTACACCTCTGGCCCGAGACTGGGCGACGCGGAAGCCGGAATCGTTGCCACTCTTTTCAGTATCAGAACTTCGATAGTCTCGGGCGGGATCTTGTGCGTCATCGGAACGGGAATTATCTCAGCCCTGATTCCGGAATTAATCCGTTATCACGGAGCCGCCGGCATCAAGCAGAAGGAGCTTGAAGAAGCGATGCGCGAAACCGAAACCAGGAGTGTGATCGTGGACTAAAATGTCCGACATGCTTCACAGCTTGTCGTTAAGATTGGGAACTCTCAATGTGCGACGTTACGGGTAATATCATTGTTGAGTGATGCCAATCTCGACGACAAGCTGAAAAGCATGTCGGACATTTGCACGGAGTTCACAGAGGTGGCACAGAGGCTTCTAAATTAGCTGCTAATTAGTTCGGATTCGCGGCATAATAAGCGCGTTTGAATGAAGCGGGTGGAACCAGGAACGGCTGCCGGTCGTACTTGGTTTTCTGGTATTCCCACTAAAACCGCGAGGATATCTATGCATTGTCCAAATTGCGGGCAGTCTCAACCTTCAGAAGACGTTCGCTTCTGTTCACGCTGTGGTCTCTCACTCTGGGAATTAGCCAGGTGGCTAAACGACGGCGCCGTTGGACCATGGAATGCAATCCAACCCGGCAGTGAGCCGTCGCCCCGGCGGAAAGGAATCCGGAGAGGAGCCAAATTGATGTTCGTCAGTGGAGTTCTGTTGCCGATTTTTATTGGCCTGGCCCTGCTCATTGACGAAGGTGCTCCTGTCGTATTCCCGTTGTTGATCTTTTTTGCGGGCATGGTTTGGGCCTTATACTGCCGTCTCTTCGCAGATGACAGGCCCACGGTCAAGACGCAGTTGCCTGCACACTTGCATCGTCCAAATGAATACCTGCCTCCGGCACAAGTGAATCCAACACCCGTTCTACGCGCAAGAGAACCAAACACTGCGGAAATCGTGCAGCCACCCAGCGTCACCGAATACACGACCAACCTGCTCAGAAATCGTAAATAGAATTAACCGGATTCCGGCAGGACTTCCAAATGCTGAAACGACTCCTGAAGATCCTGCTGACACTGGTTGTGATTGCGGCCATCGCGTTTACCGTTTTTTGGTTTTCGCGGCCGGCAGATGTTTCTTTCGACGAGGTTCGCGCCAGTGTTCCAAACTCTGAGTACAGCCACTTCGCAGATATTGATGGTGTCCGCATTCACTACCAGGAAAAAGGAACTGGAACGCCGCTCTTACTGATTCACGGTTTTACTTCGTCGGTCTTCTCGTGGAAAGACGTATTCGAGCCGTTGTCGAAGAACTTCCACGTCATTGCAGTTGACCTGAAGGGGTTTGGTTTCTCCGGCAAGCCTGACGGTGATTACACCAGACGCGGCCAGGCGAACCTGGTCGGGCATTTCCTGGATCATTTGAAAATCAATAAAGTCTGGTTGTGCGGGAACTCAATGGGCGGCGACGTCTCGCTTAATTTAGCGGTGCAAAATCCGCAGCGGGTCGCCGGGCTGATCCTCATTGACAGCGGCGGTGTGAAAGTAGAAGGGAGCGGTTCGCTTGCGCCCAGTTATCTGCTTATTCCTGTCGTCGGTCGAGTGTTGACTTCACTGGCGCTGAGGTCGGACAAACTGGTCCGGGAAGGTCTGGAGAAGAGTTTCTACGACCGGTCGAAAATCACGGACGACCGAGTGACTGCTTATTATCGTCCGCTGCAAACACGCGACGGACAATTGGCGGCCCTGCGCGCGCGTACGCAGGCGAACGAGTTTCCGGTTGAACCAGAACTGGGCAAGATCAGTACGCCCGCATTGATTATTTGGGGCGCCGACGATGCGCTTATTCCTTTAGCGGCCGGGCGCAAGATGAATTCGCTCATCAAAAATTCAAAGCTGGTGGTAATTGAAAAATGCGGACACCTGCCGGAGGAAGAAATGCCAGAGCGCGTTGTTGACGAGATTACGAAATTTGTTAAAGGATAATTAAAACGACAAGACAACATAGGACCTATTCGACCTGTAGGACCCATTCTCTTATGACCCATTCGCCATTCACTTTTGTGTTCGTTGCGATTTCAACTCTCTTATTCTGCACGGCAACGTCGGCTCAAAGCAGACCAGACCATGTCACCGTGGTTATCCGCACCGAACTGGGAAATATTGAGGCTGAGATCGATACTCTCCGGGCGCCGATCACCGCCCAGAATTTCCTCCGATACATAGACGCAGGACACTATGATGGCGGCAGGTTTCATCGTACGGTGAGCATGGATAATCAGCCGGTCAATAAAGTTAAAATCGAAGTCGTGCAGGCAGGTGTTGCTCCGAATAAAGAGAAAGCCGGGTTCGCGCCTATTAGACTGGAGCGGACAAATCAGACCGGGCTGCATCACGAAAACGGCACGCTTTCGATGGCCAGGGATGGCCCTGACACAGCCACCTCGGATTTCTTCATTTGTATCGGACCCCAGCCTTCACTCGATTATGAAGGGAAGCGGAATCCTGATGGCCAGGGATTCGCCGCTTTCGGACGGGTGGTAAAAGGTATGGACATTGTCAGAAAGGTACAGGCTTCCAACGCTGAAGATCAGAAACTAACTCCGCCAATTAAGATTCTGAACATCAGGCGAAAGTCTTAGGGGAGAAGAGCCATGAACGCCCTTGCCGTCAAGAAGAAACCGCCATTTCCATTTGTGGTCGAAGAACTGGTACCTCTCCGTCCGACGATCAAAAGCATGTTCGGCTTCACTCACGTTTATCTCGACGACATACTCCTCTGCTCGCTCCGCGACAGCGTCAAGCAAAAAGGGACTAACGGGATGTGGCTATACACTACGACGGAGCATGCCGAGGGTCTGGCCCGTGAATTCCCAAACTTATCAAGGCGGCAAATCTGGCGATCCGGAAAGAACGCGTGGATCGTTCTGGCCTCCAGGCTGGAAGACTTTGAAGAATATGCTTTCAGAGCCTGCGAGCTCATCCTCAATGGAGATCGTCGGATAGGCCGCGTAAGCCGCCGGGCGTCACCCATGCTGGATAATCATTAGCGGTTTTCATGCTGCGGAAATAGAATTCGCCAGGGGAAATTTGTTAGTGACCCGCGCGACGGCGCTTAAAGAGAACTCTTTCGTCGTGAAGCAAAAAGGCTGACCAACATTCGATGGCCAGCCTTTTAACTTTTCCGACGTTCCAACTGTTAGGGCATGGACACGTCCTTGATCTTGCCGCCACCGGTCTTCCGCACATAGACCTCCCCCCGTGCAGTCAAACCTGATTTGTTTGCGATCGCATATACAACCGAATCCACCAGATCCTTATCCGCCAACCGAAAGCTGGTAATCCCAGACACGTTTGTGTCGGGATCGGCGAATTGTATAGTCAGATAGCGGACCTTCGTCTTAATGAATCCCAGCGGAAACCCAATATAGGGAATGTGCTGGGCCACGCTGGCCGCAGCCGGCCGCCGTTTCTGCGTATCAGAAAACGCCGAGCTCACAGCATTGTAAGGAATGAAAAAAACTTCTTTCTTTTTGTCGTTTCGAAAAAGCAGACGCTCATTGGTGTCGTCGAAGCTGAGCGTCCCTTCCATCGTTTTGTTATGGCCAAAGATGCCGCCTTCATACTTCGCCTTCATGCTTTGCGGAGCCGCAGCGGGCACGGCCTTGGAAGCATCTGTCGCGGCTGGGTCGGCAGTTCGGGGCCGCTGCGCGTAAACCGCGACTCCCATAACCAGCGTCAACACTAAAATTCCAAACAATCTCATTAGCAAACCTCCGGCAATTCAAATTGCTTTTAAATCTTTCAGAGTTACTTGGCGAATGGCCGTACCCGCTCAGCCGCTTCCTTGAAATCGGCATCGTTCGGAGCAAGTGTCAATCCTTTTTGATAAACACCCAACGCTTTGGCATATTGCTTGGTGACTTCGTAGGCATAACCAAGCTCCCTGTACACGTTGACATCATCCGGCGTCTTCTGGGCAGCCGTCAGCAGCGCGGCAATTGCTTTGGGAAAGTTCTTGGCGCGTGATTGGGCGACTCCCAATAAATAGAATGTCACGCCCTTAGTTCCCGGCTCCAACGTAGCCCGCTCCAGGGCAGACGCGGCCCGCACGTATTGCTCGGAGCCAATCAGGGCTTGTCCAAAAAGCGTCACCGCTTCGGCGTCCGTTCTCACCTTGATTAATCCTTCACCCGCGCGCACCGCGCTCAGGTAATCGGCCGCGGCTTTGGCGGTATCGGTGCTCAAACCCGCGCGTCGCAGGTAAACTGAAGTCAGCAAAGTCCAGGCAGCTGCAAAACGCGGGTCACTGACTGTGGCCCGATTGAGGGCTGCGATGGCGCCATCAAGATCGTTCTTGCCGACAGCAATCTGTCCCAGATAGAAAAGCGCAATCGAATCTTTTGGGTTGGCCTTTACTACCAGATTCAAGGTTTTTTCGGCGTCTGCAAGTTTGCCTGTTTTGTATTCGGAAAGACCCCGATAGTAAAGCATCGCAGGATCAGGTGTGGCGCCGGGACGCGTGGTGGCCGCTACCAGCAAAGGCAGCGCCTGATCAAATTTTTCAGAAAGCACATAGGCCTGGCCCAGAGCGTCGGCAGTGTTCGGATCCTCTCGCTTTGAAACTTTCTGCAAATCCATGGCTCTCTGAAGATCGTTTATTGCCGGTTCATACTGTTTGAGATTTAACTCGGCAAAGCCGGCTATCTTCCAGGCTTCCGAGTCGTTGGGAAACTGCGCCGAGATTGCCCTGGCTTCTTTGGCTGCTTCGGCAAACTGTTTCTGTTGCAAGAGTTGATAGGCGTGAGTAGTGTCGGCGGTGGCGACCGTGTTTACTACGGGTTTCACCGGCTGCACGTCAAGCAGCGGCTGATTCGAATTGTTTCGCGCCGACGGGCTTTGTTTCGGCTCGGGTCGCAACAACGGTTCCTCAACTGGTTTCTCTGGCTGCTTAACCCTACGCGGCCGGCTCGATTGCGCCAGGCCCAGCCCTGACAGGCTAATCACAACGGCAACAATAGAGAGAAACTGCTTGAAATATCGATTGATCATAAAGAATTCCCCGGGGAGAGGGTTTGGTTGCGGTCAAGTAGAGAACAGCGAAATGGCATGTTTTCGGATGCCGTCCACGCATTTTTAGTTCGCCCGGTTTCAATGTAGCGCAAGTTGTTTTGTCCGACAAACTTAAGGAGCCTCTGTTTTGAATACCGAGACTTCAGCGACCATTAGCGGTGGGGCAGGTTCAAGTGTTCATAGCACACCCACCGAGCCTCCGCTTTTCGCCCCGTAGGGGTGAGATGTTTATAGTAACGGAATGCCACCCCTCCCGGTTCCGTTCGGAGGAGCGGGTCGCCTTTTGAGAGGTACACTCCTGCTGAGTCCCGCTCGTCCGAACGGAGTTGGAAATCAGGGTGGCTGGAGGTCTATAGACATTTCACTCCTACGGAGTGAGGAAGGTCGGGAGTTGCCGACGATCATTTCCGATTTGAGACTAACCGTTGCCGCTGGCTCAGGAGGTAAAGCTCGAATGGAATTGCTGAGTTGTTTTTACTTCTAAGATCAAAGAACGCGGCCGGCCGAATTGCTTCGACCGGCCGCTTCACTGTAGTGCAGACATCCAGCCTTAGAAGTTCAGTTTCAAGCCAAACTGGAACTGCCGGGAATCGTAGGCGGCTGTCGGCCGGCTATAGTAACGCCCATTTCCAGCACGCTGTGCGAAGGCATTCACGTCGGAAAAGAATGGCGATGCGCCGGCTTCGTTGAATCGGTTAAAGAGGTTGAAGCCTTCCGCGATAATGTCCAGACGCATCTTTTCGCCAAAGCGGATTGCCCTCGTCACGCGTAAATCCAGCGAAGCATAACTGTGCGTTTTACCCGCATTCCGGCCCAGGCTGCCACTGGTGAAAGGGGTTGAGGTCGGTGCGAAAAGAACACCAGCCGAATCAACACTCGGACGATCATTCGAGCTTTGCAAGTCGCCGTTGGTTTCAGTACCCGTGATTATGTTGAAGGGACGGCCAGATGAAATCTCCAGGATGGGCGACACGGTGAAGCCGGAAAAGAATCGCCGCGCTCCGCCGGAGCTATGCCAGGCTCCCGGTGCTGCCCAGACTCCGCTAAACACAAACCGGTGACGCTGATCAAATAGAGAATCAGAGCGTTCAGCAGCGAAGTTGCGATTATCCTGCGGCTTCAAAAGTGTCTGCAGGTCGGAAGAATCATCGATCGAGTGGGACCAGGTGTATGACGCCATAAACTGGAAGTTATGGGAAAAGCGTCTCTTCAATTCGAGATTCAGAGCGTTGTAACTGGAGTTGCCGTCTGAAAGTTGGGCGCTCACATCTGCGAACGGCGAGATCAGTCCAGGCGTGCGCAAACTGTTTGCTGCCGCGAGGCCTCCGTCAAACGCGGCTTTGGTTACTAAACCACCTGTGGCTGAGGCGATAAAGAAATAGTTTGGTCCATTCGGGCGGAAGAAATTCGCAGCAATGGGACTAACCACACCCTGACCGAGGCCATTACGACCCAGCAGACCAGGAATGATAACCGTGTATCCCGGAGGACAGCCCGCGCCCGGACAAACTTGAGGCAAAGCGGCGATCCCAAAGAGTGCCTCGGCATTCGATAGTGGATTCCTTCCCGCGAACCGCCTGAAATTTTCAATTAGAAAATCGGTCCGCGGCGCGTTGATGTCCTCAGGATGCGGCAGATGGTGGGCTCCGACAAACAGGTAGCTCGCCGAGAGCGACATGTTCTTGCCAACCTGACGTTCTACGCTGAGGTTGGCCTGATTTGCGTAGGCATATTGAAAATCCTGGGCCACGTTGAGCGTAAAAGGAAGTAGTGGTCCAAAGCCGACGAAGGTTTGATCGTTAAAGCGCAAACGACCAGGTAAGTATTGAGCAGTCCGGGCCACGCCGGGCGTGGTGAATCCCGCCGGCAAGGCTGCGCAAAAAGCATTGGTGGTAGCAGCAGAGCAAACTGTTCCCTGGAAGATCTGGACCACGTTGAATGAGGCGGTCGGGGTGGGTAGTCCCGGCAACACGTTGGTGTACTGTTGCTGCTGAGCCGCGTCTGCGATGTCAGAGTTGAAGGCAATGGCTAACAACGGGTGATCGTAGAACAGGCCATAGGCGGCCCGAACCACCGTTTTACCGTCATTGTTGATGTCCCAGGCCACTCCAATGCGGGGTGCAAAATTATTAGTGTCGCGCGGGAATCCCTGCTGAATGTGCAGCGAATCCTGAGCAGCCAGGAAATCGGCGGCCGTCATTTGTATGCCGGTTAGCGGATCCCGGAAGTCAATAGGAGCGATCGTATCTGTCAATTCCACGTCATATCGAACCCCGTAGTTGACCGTAAAGTTAGGCCTCATCTTCCATGAGTCCTGGGCGAAGAATGCCAGCGGACGGTTCTTGATGGAGCTGATCGGATTGCCAAAGCCCTGGATAAATGTGCCGGGGACCCCGATTCCATAAGTTTGCACGGGTGTCAGAGAGGGCGCGGCCGACGAGAGACCGGGAATAAAACCGGCTGCCAGCGTGCCTGCTGAGAGCTCACCAAAATTGAAAAGCCCGGGGAAGTTCAGCTGGAAACTCGCGTCTACGTTAATGATGTTTACGTCACCACCAAACTTGAACGCGTGATTGCCGTAAAGCCAATTTACGTTATCGGAAAGCTGAAACCGTGTTTCCGTGCGGTCAACTGGCGAAAACGGATTCGGTCCCATGAACGCGGCGCCGGAGATCTGTAAGGCGGGCCCACCCGGAACCTGTGAATCAAAGGTTGCGTGACGACGGCTGTAGCTGAACCTTGCTTCATTAATGAGTGAGCTCGAAATCGTGGAATTAAGCGAGCTCACGAAAGACGTATCACGCAGCTTCTGAATGCCGGTGCGGGAAAAGTCGTTTTGGCCCAGCGTCTGATTCTGTGACTCATCTTGAATGCCTGTCAGATCGCTCGGGTTATAACCAAACCTCAGGGTGAGCAGCTGTCTGTTACTGAAGCTGTGATCGGCTCGCACTGAGAAGAAGGTTGTGGCCTCCGAAATCGGAAAGATGCGCGCCAGCTGGTTGAGCGGACGAAATGCGACCGGCCGGCCCAGGGCATCCACTGTGGTGAATCCTGGCACTGCGCCATTGTTCGCGGCGGTTGGAAGTGGAGTTCCGGAGAGGAGAAAACGTGGTCCAATTATTTGTCCCTGTGGGATTCCAATACCGGGAAGAAAATTTCTCAGCGTGCTGGTTCCATTAAGCGCGGTTTGACCGCCCACCGAGGCGAGATGCGCGTAAGCCACCGCATTCCCAATGCGTGTAGCATTTCCACTCGCCAGCTCGCCACCGATGAAAGCCGCCTGGGCCGGAGTAATATTATCGAATGTCTGCGCCACTCCCAGGATGGCAGCCGGAATCGTGATGCTTGAAGTCAGCCCTGCTCCGACGTTGCTGGTAAAAAAGCCCGACTCCTGCCGGCGTCGCTGTTCGAATGCGGAGAAAAAGAAGGTGCGATTCTTGACTATGGGACCGCCGAAGGTGGCGCCATACTGCGCGCGCGTGAAGGGAGGGTCAGCGATTGGCGCAAATGCGTTTCGCGCCTGGAAGCTTCGGTGGCGCAGGAATCCAAAGACGTTTCCCTGATAGGTGTTGGTTCCCGCTTTAGTAACTACGTTTATGATACCCCCAGTCGCGCGGCCAAATTCTGGCGCGTATGAATTTGTGGCGACCTGAAATTCCTGTACGGCTTCTTGCGACACTGTGCTGCGAGATGCATTGACGGAGTTGTCTGTATTATCCGCGCCGTCAACCTGTACCAGCGTAGAGCGCCCACGCTGTCCACCTATATTTAATCCTGAAGAAGGCGCCGGTCCGATCGGACGATCGTTGCCGCGGCTAACAGACGACATCGTGGTGGCAAACCCCAGATAGTCGCGCTGATTGATGGGCAGGTTTTCGATACGCTGTTGTTCGATGGTGTTTGAAACCGTGGTGCGGCTGGTTTCGATTACCGGTTGATCTCCGGAGGTGATGTTTACCACCTCAGAAATCTGACCGACCTCGAGGGCAACATCCAGATCGGCACGAGCGCCGACGGTTAACTTATAGTCCGGCACAACCGCCTTCTTATAACTAGGAGCTTCTACGGTTACCTCATAATCACCCGGCGGCAAGCTGACGATAAGGTAGTAACCTTCATCATTAGTTTGAACTGTGCGCGAGAAGTTGGTGGCCGGATTGCGCGCCGTAACGTTCGCGCCAACGACCACAGCTCCCTGCGGATCGCGCACGAATCCCTGAAGGTCAGCCGCGTTTGACTGTGATTGGGCGGAGGCAATGCCTGACCCGAGAAGTCCACAAACGACCGTAAGGATCAATAGAGCAGTTATTCGAATCGAAGGCTTAAGCCACTGCGTAGGGGACGCCAACATCATTTCATTCTCCTTGGTTAGTTAGGGACTCGAGTCGATCAGGTAAGAACCCGCCCGTATCAAATTGTCATCTAACGGGTCACATCAGCTTGCTTTAGTGTTTGAAGCCGCAAATTTTTCGATTGTCCACGCAGTCCTGGGAGCGATTCGATGGATCAAGCCATGACCTCTGAGAAAGGAGCCGGGGAGCACTCGATAAGAACGCTTAGCCTTTTTACTCCAAAAGCTCCACTGTGGCAAGCGTTTATCTCGCTTGAGTTTCTGAAAACCTACATAAGGAGCCGGGACTCTCAGCTGGTGGAAGCCCTGATTTTCGCGCTGTTGGAATGACGCGTGGCGCGCGCAAGTCTGCGACGCAGACGAGAGCTTGTGCCGCAAAGAAGTATGGCTGCTTCAGCCAGACCAGGAACAAAAGCAGCGCGACGGAGCAGGCCGGAGACTTGCAAGCGGGAGTTGAATTTCCTCGAGTATTCCGCGCGGTATTGATTTGTTAGTGAGTCGAACAAACCACCTGACCGTAGCATGGGAAGATTACGAGCGACTGCTTCCGCCGCAACTTGTCCACTCTCCAGTGCCATTAACATGCCGCTGCCGGTAAATGGATCAATGAATGCGGCCGCATCTCCCACTGTCAGCAGGCCCGGCGCCGGCGCGAGAGCTCTTTGTCCAAACCCCTCCAGCGAAACACTTAGCCATTGGGTGGGAACGCGAGCTGCGCTTAGAGTTTGAGAAGCTCGCACGTTTTTCATGACAACTTCGCGTAATACTGCTTCCGGATCCGAAGCATAATGGCGAACATCGTCCGCGGCCACGATAAAACATAAATTGCTGAGCCCGCCTTCGATTCCACTCAAGCCGCCATATCCTCCCTTGTAAAAGTAAATTTCGCAGGCGCCATCGGCAACGCTCGCATTCTCCAGGTGTGCCTTGAAGGCCACCAGCTTCGGTTTCTGTCGCTTATTCAGTCCGGCAGCTTCCTGGTCGAGTTGGCGCGCCAGCGATCGAGATCTGCCGGTGGCGTCAATCGTTACCAACGCCTGGTAATCGTCGGCCGGGCCACCGTTCGCGTGCGCAGGCTTCGCGCGCAGTCCCCGTACCTGTCCGCGCTCGCGGATCAGTCCGGAGACATGCGACTCTTCAATAACCACGACTCCGGCAGCCTTCGCGCGCTCGAGCAGCTTGTGGTCCATCTCGCTACGGCTAAGACCAAGTGCGTTAGTGCCAGACTTAAACCATTCGCTTGGCACCGGCACGCTGTGCCCTCGACGCGAATAGAAAACAGTTTCAGAGAGCGAAGCACCTCCAGCTGCCAGCATCTGCTCGCCGACCCCAAGGCCTTTGAAATGCGCGACGCATTCAGGCGAAATAAACTCTCCACACAATTTTGCACGAGGAAACTTCTTCTCCTCGACCAGCAGAACGCGGGCCCCACTCATCGCCAGCCGAATCGCAGCACTGGTACCGGCCGGGCCAGCGCCGGCAATTGCTACGTCGAAAGTGTCAGGAGAGGCCAACGTCATTTTCTTCGGTACCAGGTCGATGTGGTTTATGCGTCGACGTTCTATTGGGACGCCTTCATAACATCAGGCGCCCTCGCCCGGCGGTGGCGCAAAAGTCATTTGTTAGAAAACTGGTCGTGGTTCCCGAACGTGTGCGGGCGAGGGCGCCCGCGGTCCCAGTAAAAAGCTTGAATCATCGTCCAGTCTTACAGGCGGCGACGCCGCAAGCACCAGGCGGTATGGAAAGTGGCGCTCAACCTTGATGTCACTCAGATTGGCGCGCCGGGCGAGTGACGTCAATTCGCCAGGTGTAAAACTTCGCAAGATCGAAAGCGCGCCGTCTTCACGGATCAAGCGGTTGTGCAAGAACAACCTGGCTACGGTAGTGAAAAAACAGTAAGCCACCGGATGTCGATGCAGATCTATCACGAAGATTCCTCGAGCCGCCACCCGGCTTAACTCTCGCAAGATGGTAACGACCTGGTCATCTTTGAAGTGATGAGTGAAGAGCGAGCAGATTGCGTAATCGAATTGCTGATCTCTAAAAGGGAGACTGAATGCGTCGCCGCGCAAGCCGCTAATCTCAGGAAAAGCTGTTGACCGCTCATTGATCGCCTTTACTGATCGCGCGTTTAGCTCCACCCCTGCAAGTTGAGCATGTCGACCAGTCTTTCCCGCCCAGGCCGCAATTTCCCGCAATAGCTCTCCCGAGCCGGCTCCGACGTCAACAACCGAAAAGCTCAGCAAACCCGCTTTTTCAATTTCCGTCAGCAGCGAACTTCGCAACGCGCTCGCGTCGCCCAGCCAACGGTTGACACGCTCTAACTCCACTATGCAGCCTTCATATTCTTCCGGCGTGTAGTCACCTTTGTCGAGGTGCTCAAGCTCCGGACTGCGTTGACGAAATCGGCTGAACATGGGAGTGGGATTCTATAACAGTAAGTTTGTTTCTGGATAACGTTTGAGTCAGCCGGCAGTGGCCAAATTCAACTCGTTGCTTGACCTTTGCGTGGTTAGCGCTCTTTGCGGTTAATGTTTTGAAAAGCTTCTTAACGGGAAGTACGCAAAGAACCGCAAAGGCACGCAAAGGGAGTTTTCAAATTTAGGGGACTACTTATCGGCATGCTACATTTGGCCATAGCATTTGACTGGAAATTATCTCTATGCAGGGCGATGATCTAGCGGTAACCGAACTATTTTTCAATCCAAAAAACGTTGGAGATGCCAGGCAGCCGAGCTTTATTGGCCGGTCGGCGTCTTTTCACTGTGGCGCCACTCTGCGGATTTCGCTGCACGTGGATGAGTCGCAGCGAATTGTCGAGGCGAAATTTAAAGCTGCCGGCTGTAGCATCTTAGTAGCTTCAGCATCTCTTTTAACTGACCAGGTTCTGGGCAAAACAACGGGCGAAGCGGCGAAGTTGTGCCAGGTTGAATTATTAGAACCACAGCTGGGCCTATTCGAAACCGAACGTAAAGATTGTTCGGCGTTGGCGTGCGAAGCCATGGTTGCTGCGATTCAAGTCTATAGCGATGCGATCAGGGACAACTGGGAAGGCGACCAGGCGCTTATCTGCACCTGCTTTGGAGTGTCGGACCGCAGGATCGCGCAGGAGATCCACGAAAACCACTTGACCACTGTTGCGGAAGTAACCAGAGCATGTAATGCAGGCGCCGGCTGCCGCTCATGTTATCCGCTAATTGAGGATATTCTGGACGACTATGAACGGGTAAATGGTAAATAGTGAATGGTAAATGGTCGAGGAGGCGCGGCAACTTGATCCATTTACCATTTACCATTCACTATTCACCCGCCGATCTATTTACCATTCACCATTTACCATTTACCAACAATGATCTATCTCGACAACAATGCCACCACTCGCGTCGCGCCCGAAGTCTTCGAGGCGATGCAACCCTACCTGACCGAAACTTACGGCAATCCTTCATCAGCTCACTCGCTGGGCCAACGGATGAAGTCAGCCATCGAGCATGCTCGCGAGCAGGTAGCACAATTGATCGGCGCCGCAGAGACGAGCGAAATCGTTTTTACTTCCTGCGGTTCGGAATCGGACAACTGGGCAATCGGCGGCTTTCTGGAGCAGAACCCAACCAGGCGTCACATCATTACCACTCGCGTTGAGCACGAGGCCGTGCGGAATCTGTGCGTCCACCTTGCCGAAATAGGTTGCGAAGTCACCTGGCTCGAAGTGAATGAATCTGGCCAACTCGATCTGGATGACCTGCGACGGAGCCTGCGCCGTGATACGGGTATCGTTTCAGTGATGCTGGCAAACAATGAAACCGGGGTGCTGTTTCCAATCGAGGAAATTGGAAAAATCGTGCGGCAGAATTCAGACGCAGTTTTTCACGTGGATGGGGTCCAGGCTGTCGGGAAGATCCCAATAAGCTTAAAGGACCTCGAAGTCGATCTGTTCGCTTTATCGGGGCACAAGCTGCACGCGCCGCAGGGTATCGGAGCTTTATACATTCGCAACGGTGTAAAGCTGCCTCCTTTTATCATTGGGGGCACCCAGGAGAGCGGCCGACGTGCGGGCACTTCCGCAGTGCCGAATATTGTCGCGCTGGGCGCGGCCTGCGAATTAGCTGGAAACTTTGACGAGCATGAACGAATCGAAAGCCTTCGCAACAAGTTGGAAAGCGAGATCCTCAGAACGATCCCGAATGCGCGACTGAATGGGCTTTCTGATCCCGGCCAGCGGCTGCCTAACACCTCAAACATTTCTTTTGAATATGTCGAAGGCGAAAACATTCTGGTCCATCTCGACCAGGCCGGGGTTTGCGTTTCCACCGGCTCGGCCTGCCACTCAAAGATAAAGGAATCTTCGCCAACTCTGCTCGCGATGAATGTGCCCTACACTGCGGCCCAGGGTTCGATCAGGTTTTCCCTCGGCCGTTACAACACGGAAGAAGAGATAGACGAGACTTTGAGAATCCTGCCTGGGATCATTGGCAAGCTGGTTGAGATGTCGCCTTACGATAAGGAACTCAAAGCGCTTTATGCTGCGCGCGGCGGCGCCTGATTCAGAATATGCGAATTTGATTCTGTCGGCGCGAAATCAGTAATCGAGCCTAGTGGTAATCTCTCCGCTGTAGAGCCATTTTTCGGCAAACCCGGTGGGAGTTCCCACGTAGATTTTGAAGTAGTTACCAGGCCCGCCTCCCGGACTCAGCCAATAAGCTTTTCCCACGCACTTGTTACAGACAAGCGATCCATTGTGCCTGACGTTGAAAAGTCCGCTGATGCTGTCGGCATCGCTGCCGGTCGTCTTAACTAAAATGAATTCGTAATAGTTCGTGCCGGAGATAAAGCCACGAGCGTGCGCATAGGCCCTGATGGTTGTTTCCACCCAGGCGAAGACGGCAGTGCCTTTGACGAAAGTTTTATAGGTCGTCCCGGTGTCCCCGTCCTTGATTAACAAGGGCTTTTCTGACCACACGCTATGGGCGGCTTGTCCATGGGCAGAAGCGGCCAAAACCACTGAGAAGGTGAAGATCAAAACGATCCGAGAAGTGAATCCAGTCATGGGTGTCCTCCTGGTTATTGATTGGTGCGATACAAGAGGCGAGTGCAGAATCGCGGTAAAATATATCATCGGGTAATATGCCTACCAACAAATTGGGTTATCCACTTCAGTCGTCCCGGCTTTACTGGTAGAATCGATCTGGATTTACACGCGTCTCCGTTACCACTTCCAATCGGTTGTTTGGAGCACTCGTTCAATGTCAGGAGAGTCTTCAGCCTCCAGTCAGACACCCTCGGTTGCCATAGGCAAAACCGCTTCTTCGCGGAAGGCCCGCGCGGATAGCGTGAGTTCGATGGAGACCGACGACTACGTCTGTATAGCGCCTTCCACGCCACTCTTTAAAGCAATTGATGCCATGAAACAGGATGAAGGCGGCTGCGCCATCGTTTGCGCGGACGATGGTTCTGTGGTGGGGATCCTTACTGAGCGCGATTTTTTGACGAAGATCGCCGGACAGAGAGTTGATGAGAATGCGCCGGTGAGCGACTGGATGTCGCCGGTAGTCGCTACTTTGACGCCTGAAGCAACGATCGGAGAAGCCGTTGCTATCATGAACGACAAGGGCTATCGAAACATTCCGCTCGTGAAAGATGGCAAGCTGGTTGGCTCAGTATCCGTATTCGACGTCATTAGCTACCTGGCTGAAAGTTATCCGAAGACCACAATGAACTTGCCACCTAATCCGGATCAGGTGATGGAGACCACTGATGGCGGGTGACAAGATTTCCGATTGCCGATTTCCGATTGGCGATTGGGAATCAAAAGCGCCGGTTTTGAATTGGCAATCGACAATTGGCATTTGGCAATTGATCAAACTCTAATTAAAGGACTAATCGCGAGACCATTATGAGCACTGTTATCGAACCGCCTCTGGAACTTACGGAAAAACATCTTGAGGAAGTAGAAACTGTCACCATCCGTTTTGCCGGAGACTCCGGCGACGGCATGCAGTTAACGGGCACACAATTTACAAACACCTCAGCGGTAGCCGGTAATGATATTTCTACGCTGCCCGATTTTCCGGCCGAAATTCGGGCGCCGGCGGGAAGTTTACCGGGCGTCAGCGGTTTTCAGTTGAACTTCTCCAGCCAGCACATCAAAACACCGGGCGATCAGCCAAGCGTTTTAGTCGCCATGAATCCGGCGGCTTTGAAGGTCAACCTTGCGGACCTGGAAGACGGCGGCACGATCATTATTAATACCGACGGATTCACGCCGGAGAATTTGAAGTACGCGAATTACGCTTCAAATCCGCTGGAGGATGGCACCCTGGCCGGTTATCGCGTGCACAAGCTGCCCGTCACGACGCTCAACATGAATGCGTTGAAAGGCAACGTTGAGCTGTCGCGCAAAGAGATCGATCGCTGCAAAAACTTTTTTGCCCTGGGCGTCCTCTACTGGCTCTACGATCGGCCGATGGAAGGAACGCTCTCCTGGATCACCAGCAAGTTTGGCAAGAATCCTGAGCTGGCGAAGGCGAACGAAATTGCCTTGAGAACCGGATACAACTTCGCCGACACCACGGAAGTTTTCACCACCCATTACACAGTTAAGAAAGCGCAGATCGCGCCCGGCAAGTATCGAAAGATCACCGGCAATGAAGCGACCGCGATCGGTTTCGTGGCTGCATCGCAACTCGCCGGCCGCCCTTTGTTCTACGGTTCATATCCGATCACCCCGGCGTCTGACATTCTCCACGAGCTCGCCCGCCATAAGAGTTTTGGAGTCAAGACTTTTCAGGCTGAAGACGAGATCGCCGCAGTTTGCTCGGCCATTGGCGCCAGCTTTACCGGCCACATTGGATTAACGGGAACTTCGGGTCCGGGCGTGGCGCTCAAGCAGGAAGCAATCGGCCTGGCGGTCATGACCGAGCTGCCACTGGTAATAATCAACGTCCAGCGCGGTGGGCCATCGACAGGTTTGCCGACAAAGACAGAGCAGGCGGATCTGTTTCAGGCAGTCTGGGGACGAAACGGCGAGTGTCCGGCGATCGTCCTGGCGCCTTCGACGCCCGCTGACTGTTTCCACATGGCCATTGAAGCTGTGCGTCTGGCGTTCAAATACATGAGTCCGGTGTTCTACTTGTCAGACGGATATCTGGCAAACGGCGCCGAGCCATGGGCTATTCCCGAAATCGATGAGCTGCCGAAGATCGAAGTTACTTTTGCGAGCGACCCGGCGAACTTCATGCCTTACTCGCGCGACCCGGAAACACTCGCCCGACCCTACGCGATTCCCGGTACGCCTGGACTCGAGCATCGCATCGGCGGCATCGAGAAGCAGCACATCACCGGCAACGTCAACTACGATCCGGAAAATCATCACCTGATGGTGCGCCTGCGCCAGGAAAAAATTGATCGGGCCGCGAACGATATACCACTGATCGAAGTCTTCGGTGAAAAGACAGGCAAAGTGCTGGTGCTTGGTTGGGGTTCCACGTACGGATCAATCAGCACGGCAGTCGACAGGCTACAAAGCGAAGGGAAAAGCGTTTCGTCAGCGCATCTGAAGTATTTGAATCCGTTCCCGAAGAATCTCGGCGAAGTGCTGGCCGGATTTGAAACTGTGATTATTCCGGAGATGAACCTGGGCCAGCTCTGCACGATGGTGCGCGCAAAGTATCTGGTCGACGCGATTCCGTTTTCAAAAGTGAAAGGCCGTCCCTTTCAGATTCGCGAGATTGTCCGCAAAGTTGAAGAGTATTTGTGAGTTGTCGAGGGAGTTGCTTGTCAGAACCGCCTGCGTGAGCGGGTGGCTTCTTGGGAACCTGATCCTGTGATGGAGAGTCAAACTACCGATTTGCATCAAGGAAAATCCTTCATCGACCTTTATGAAGAAGGGTTGCGTTACTTCATGGGACAAGGCACCCTCAACAAGACGCTGGCCCAGCTCACGGTCGATTTAAAGGAGCACGGAATCGATTACATGGTAATCGGAGCGGTCGCCCTACTGGCGCATGGCTATCCGCGATTCACTGAAGATATCGACCTCGTGCTTACGCCAGAGGGATTAGAAGCTTTTCATCGAGAGCTAATCGGTCTGGGTTATGTCCCAGCATTTCCAGGCGACAAAAAGAGACTGCGTGCCACAAAAGAGGGAATTACTATTGAGGTAATGACCACGGGGGAATATCCGGGTGATCGAAAGCCAAAGCCGGTGAGCATTCCAGAACCATCCACCGCTTCAACCGAAATTAACGGCATACACGTTGTGACGTTTGAGAAGCTAATCGAGTTGAAACTAGCATCGGGGATAACTGCGCCACACAGGCTTAAGGATCTGGCAGACGTGCAGGAACTGATCAAGATTCGTGGATTACAACCGGAGTTTGCAGAGCGACTTGACCCCTACGTGAGAGACAAATTTGTGGAGTTGGCTGAAACCGTGAAGCAAAGTCCGAAGGATGAGGACTGATGACTCTTAACGTTTTGAATGTCGAAGGTTCGATCCAGCCGAATGGAAGATTGAGCGTGAAGGTCGCGTGTGGAGCCATGAAGAGTTTGAGCGACGAATCTATCAGGCTCCTGAGAAGATCGAATATACCGGCGGAATTTTTACTTACGAGGACGAGCGGCTTACGGTTCTAGCAATGCTGCTTGAGAATGTGGGAATCGATAAAGCCGTTCAACTCGGAAATTTGGAAGACTGGAAAGCAGCGATCGCGGAATTAGAATCCAAGGAGCAATAATGAGTACAACGGGTAATGGTCAAGGTGGAAATGGAAACGGCAATCAGCCGATAACCGAAGTCGTCTCAGCCGACAGCGAAGTGGGCTCGGCGGTATCGGGCAAGATCGCGCCGCCTCCGGGTCAACAAAAAAAGGCTGACTTCGTTTCGGATCAGGAAGTGCGATGGTGTCCCGGCTGTGGCGACTACGCGATTCTCAACAACGTGCAAAAGGTGATGCCCGAACTCGGCATCCCGCGCGAGAAAGTCGTTTTTGTCTCCGGTATCGGGTGCTCGTCACGCTTCCCTTACTACATGAACACCTACGGCTTCCACTCGATTCATGGTCGCGCGCCGGCAGTGGCCACGGGAATTAAGTGTGCGAACCCGGAGTTGAGCGTCTGGGTCATAACCGGTGATGGCGACGCGCTTTCGATTGGCGGCAATCACTTCATCCACGCGATTCGTCGCAACCTCGACCTTAACTACATACTCTTTAACAACCGCATCTATGGTTTGACTAAAGGGCAGTACAGTCCCACGTCGGAGCTGGGCAAGAAAACCAAGTCGACGCCGATGGGAACTATCGACTACCCGATTAACCCGCTGTCGTTGGCGATCGCCAGCGAGTCGACCTTTGTCGCCCGTTCGATCGATATTGACGTCAAACATCTTGGCGGCGTGGTCCAGGCTGCGGCCAAACACAAAGGTATCTCGTTTATCGAGGTCTATCAAAACTGCAATATCTTTAACGACCATGCGTTTGATTCATTTGCCGAAAGAAGTGTGCGGAATGAACGCGTGCTCTATCTCGAGCACGGCAAACCAATGATTTTCGGCAAAGATCGGAACCGCGGCATTCGCATGAACGGCGCGCATCCTGAAGTGGTGACCATCGGCGAGAACGGGATCAGAGAGGAAGATCTACTCGTCCATGACATCTACCTGAAAGACCCGTCAGTTGCTTTCATGCTGGCACGCATGGAACAGCCTGACTTTCCACAGCCGGTGGGTATTTTCCGCGCTGTCGAGCGACAAACTTACGAAGATTTGATGATCGGACAAATCGATGCCGCCGTCGCCAAGTCGGGCCCGGGAAGTCTCGAGAAACTGATCAATAGCGGTGACACGTGGGTAGTCGAATAAAAACAGGGTAAAGGGAAATGGATAAGGGGAAACGTTAACTCTCCGTTTCCGGCGGTCGAATAAACAGGGAAATGGGTAAGGGGGAAGCGCTAATTCCTTTCTGCTTTACCCTTTCCCCTTTTCCCCTTCCCCTTTTACCCGTTGCCCTTGTGCTTTCTGACTTCTGATCTCTGATCTCCGACCTCTGATTATGAACTGTCCATCCTGTGGCTACGAAAACATTGAAGGTAACGACCGCTGCGAGAATTGCCTCGCGCCGTTTCGCGATCTTGATGTTCCGCGCGTCGATTCAGCTGAGGGTTTGGCTCGGTCCGTTATGGAAGACAATCTGGGCAAGCTCGATTATGACGAGACGATTTCCGTCAGCTCCGACACGCCGGCACTCGAAGTTGCCCGGCTCATGAAGAACGCCAACTGTGGATGCGCGCTGGTGGTGGATGGTGGGAAGTTGGTTGGTATCTTTACCGAGCACGATGTGCTCCTGCAGATGAGTGGTCAAACACCGGGCCGCCCGGGAAAACTACAGTTTGTCGAACCACTGATCACGGGTCACAGTGTCGGCACTCCCAGTGTCGACACGCCCAATGAGGCCACCGCCCTGGTTGAAGAAATGCAACTCAATGCGATGCCCTCGGGTGAAATGCCGGTAGAAGAAATGCGCGCTGACGCCGCCGGCGTGGGAGGTTCTGGAACTCACGAAACCTCTGTGAACGACACCCGATCGACCCTCGCGTTTAGCAAGGAGGGTCCGGTCAAGCACTTGATGACTGCCAATCCGGAAGTACTCGATGAGACTGACTCGGTGGCGGAGGCCCTTAATAAAATGTCGATGGGCCGCTATCGCCATATTCCCTTCAAGAAATCTGACGGCACCTACTCCGTCGCTTCCATCCAATCGGTCCTCAAATACATCGCCCGGGAAGACTGGTAGCTTAAAACAATAGTGATGGAGTAATGAGTGATGAGTGATGAGTAATGAGTATAGGACCAATAAGTCCTATGGGGCCTATCGATAATCCTTATCACTCTTTACTCATCACTCTTTACTCATCACTCATTACTCATCACTCATTACTCATCACTCATCACTCATCACTCATCACTCATTACTCATTACTCATCACTTTGCGCTTCACAGCCTTTGCGGTCGCGCCTCCGCTAAAAGCCAAAGGCTTCGCCGCCTTCGATGTGTCACCACCATCAATCGTGATTTCCGCGCTCGATGCTTCCTCAATTTTTAAGAACACAGCGGCCGGCGTTAAAACGCGTACGGCAGTTAGCAGTACGTCCCGGGTATCGATGAACCGCAACAACGATTCGGCCTTCGGATTCCCCTGGGCGCTGAGTCCGTTCACCGCCGCATCGGCAACGTGATCGAAAACCACTGCCGGTCTGAGATCGGCTGTCTTCACTTCGAGTCGGACGTTGTCGAGCGTCAGCCCGTGAACGTTGCGTGCGTAGATTCCGTAGGCCGGCGGCGTTCCGATTTCGAAATACTCGCCCGCCATTTTGGGAACCTCGGCAATCGCTTCCTGCGCTGTGCCTCCGCCTTCATAAGTAACATGGACGTCATTGAAGCTAATGTTTTCGAGGAAGTCGCTGCCGACACCATTAAGCGTTATGCAGCTCCTGGTTTCACCGGGCCGAAACTTTTGCGGCCACGATAGATCCTCATGCTGGCGTCCCTCAGCTACAACAGTAGCGCGGATGCCATTGAAAGAAATGTTACGCACTACTCCGGGTGAGACTGGCGTGGTGGCGGGTGTGCTGCTGCGCCGGCTTGAATCCAATCCAATCGAAATTGGGCCAGTGACATTCTTCATTATCAGATTCGAGAAGGTAATGTTCTCCAGTCTCGACCGTGAGCCACATCGCATCTTGATTGCACAACCGTAGGTGTCATAAATGACGCAATTTGAGATGGTGATGTTCTCCGCCTGGCCGCCGCCAAAGCGAAAGATGGACCAGCGGGTGCTGAAAGTTGAATTGGTGACGGTCACAAACTTATTACTGCCAAACAGCGCACAGGCGTCGTCCTGACAGACAACGTCGCAGTTGCTAATGTGCACATACTCAGAACTGTTAATGTGGAATCCGTCGTTGTTCAGGTTGACGCGGTTATAGATGCGAACGCCGTCGAGAAACACACGCTGGCAATTGAGGATGCGGGTGCAGTGGTATGCGCTGGCAGTTAGAAAGACTTCGCGAATACGAAGGTTTTTGCACCGATAAAAAACCAGCAGGTGAGGTCGTTGGAAATAGCCCTGGGACGAGTTTTGTCCGGGACCGGTCATGTCACCTTTTCCGGTGAAAAACTTTGCGCCGTTGCCGTCAATCGTTCCCGTTCCTTCGATGGTGATGTTCTCAGCGTTGGCAGCTGAGATCATCACGATGTTTCCATTACTCGGCGGGACGCCGTTACCTGCTTTGTAGTGTTCGGGTTTGGCACTACCCAAAAGCTTGCCCTGCGCCGCCAGATGCAACGTGACATTGCTCTTCAATTCGATCGTGCCGACAACGAAGTCACCGGCGGGAACCAACACCGTTCCACCTTTATCCCTGTTACAGGCATCAATCGCAGCCTGCACGGCGGTGGTATCTATCACGACGCCGTCGCCTTTCGCGCCGAAGTCGCGCACGTTGTAGGTGCGAGCGCCGAGAGTCTTTTCGTCGAGACCGGATTGTTGCGCCGGCGAATACCGGTCACTGTCCGAAGCCATCACAGGCGTCAATGCCGTCGCGCCCAGTGTTAGCGCCGTAGGCACCGCCATTTGTCCCAGCCAGTTGCGCCGGGAGCTTTTTCGGTTTGATTTTTTATCCTGCATTCATAGCCTCTCTCTGGGGACCAATAGGACCTATATGACCTACTGGATCTATATGACCTATTGGACCTATGGCCCCTGCATTGCCCACAACAAGATCGCCGAAGCTGTGCCATCCATTGTCGGCTCGTTGGTCGAATAATCGCTGATGTCGTCGTGATAGACAGCTCTTTCATCCTGAAAAGCTGCGAATGGATCGGGTTCCCTGATAGTCACGCCTTTCAGTGTTTGGAAGACCTTTCGATAAACCGGTCCATCAACCAGACCACCCCGGACCGTCTGCTTCAATACCGCATTGCCAAAAAGATGAACGTCTTTCGGATATACCCCCGAATCGGGAATGCCGGTGAACATTGACATGCCCCATGGGTTGCGACCCAGGAGCCAGTCGCGCTGCTTAGCCGCAAACTCGCGATAGCGCACATCGCCAGTCATGCTCCGGTAAACCTCGCATTGCGTCGCCAGGGCCACCATCAAATTATTTGAGCACCAGATAAACGGAACGCCGGCGCCGTAAGGATTAGTTTCGCCCGCACGAACACAATGCTCGATCTCCTCACGATAGTATCCCGCCAGAATTCTTTTGAAATGCGGATCTACCAGATCGTAAAGCCGGAAGTGGCCCAGGTTCATGAAAGGATAGTATTGATAATGACCTGTCTCGGTTCGGCCCATCCAGGATTCGCTCGCGGCCGCCGCCGCATAACGCCTGGCATCGCGCAGATAACGCGCCTGCCCGGTTGCGCGTAGCAACTCCGCCGCGCCCCATTCCATGTCGTCGGCCCACGTCGTTTCAGCATAGCGATAAGGCGCACCATAGGAGTTGCCCTGTTGCACTCCTTCCTTCGCCTGACCCAGGGCGTAAACTTCCTCGCCGGCGCGCAATAATCTTTCCGCAAAGCTCCGGCGGCCGGAATTGTTCTTCCAAAGCCGCCGCTGGTCTTTCCAGATCTGATAACCCAACGCCATCGCAGCCGCATAGCGACCGGCCAGGTTAGCCAGGCCATTGGATTGACTCTGGTACTGCTTGAGACCCTGTGGCCGGCCATCAGCAAAATAGACAACTCTGTAACTACCCGGTCCCCAGCCATAATCAACTGTCTCTTTTTGCGGCAGGCGAAAGCCTTTGTGATCGCGATCGTCAGCCACCTGATGGTAAAGCTGATCAGGCGCCGGATGCAGCTTCAACATCCACTCGAGTCCCCAACGCGCTTCGTCGAGAATATCGGGTACGCCGTTGGCTCCCGGTTGACCCAGATCATTGAAACGATCGACGAAGACTGGCGGGTCTTTGGCTCCGGGCGGGTTTGCGCCTTTGCGAACCTTTGCGTCGCCTTTGCGCTCTGTGCGGTAAAGCTGTTGCCTGTCGTCGGTGTTCGCCAGCTGGTAAGCAAGCAGCATCTGCGCTGTCGCATTACTGGTCGTCAACAAATATTTCAGCTGATCGCCTGCATCATGCCATCCGCCGGTGGCATTAAGATACGTGCCGGCGGGGAGTGGTCCATAAGCAGTGCGGCCATCAAACGTGTGGCAGGCTGCATCGACGAACGGGTTGTAGCCGCAGCGTTGCTGGCGCATAAACTCCAGGAGCTGATCTGGCAATCCAGCATACAACCTTGCTTTGATCTCGAAGCGAGGCGAGCCAACTACTGGGACCGCGGGCGCCTCGCCCGCGGTGGGCGTGGCAACACTCGTCCTAAGTTGAATGGAGTAAGTACCCTCTGTTTGAAGCGCGGTGAAGTTCAATGCTGCGTTATGATCAAACTGTCCCCATGTCCCCGGGATGGGAACCGTGCGGCCCTCGAACACCACCTGATTCGTGGCCGCATGAACTACCTGGAATGAAGCCGGTAAAGTACTTCGCGAAATCGCAACCGCAGTCTTCACATCTCGAGGTGCAAACCCAAGCTGATTAATCCGAACGTAGACTTCGCCCACCCCCGGCATTGCTTGTTCGTCCAATCTGTTGCTATGAGCAATCGGCGTAGGCAGGCTGATGTTGATTAATAGGAAGACCAGCAAAAACAATACAGCGCTGATGGTTCTTTGGCGCTGTTTATGTTCGCGGAATGTCCGACATGCTTCAGCTTGTCGTCTAGCTTGGGAACTCTCAATGTGCGACGTTACGGGTAATATCATTGCTGAGTGGTGCGAATCTCGACGACAAGCTGAAGCATGTCGGACATTCGCAATTCGTCCGGGGATTCTATCCGAGGTAGTAAACAAGAGGCTACATTTTGAATAGACTGCTCGAGAGCCAAGAGCGGGGCAAGGTCGCCTTCCCGACCTTGAGGTGATTAGAGTTGTGTCATCCGCGCCCGCTTGAAAGCCTTTCGAGCTAAGGAATAACCTAGCTCGTCAGCAGTCTCGAGGTCAGGAAGGTGGGCTTGCCCCCGCTTAAACGCAAGTCTCCTCCGATTCCGGCGTTCAATTAGCGGAAAGAGGGCAACTCCCCGTCATAATGTCAGTTCTAACGAGCTACCCCATACTTGAAACCGTCTCAATCAATCGGCCACACCCGACAACATTCAAACAATGAAAACAATTATCTCAATCGCGCTGTTCGGATTTCTTTACCTGCTGCCTGCCGCAGCTCAACAGGCTGATTACTCAAAACTCAGGTCTGAAGCCGAACAGTATTACGCCTCCGGCTCCTATGCGCGCGCCAATGAGGTGTACGGCAAAGTCGATAAGACCGCCATCTCGCCGGCGGAAGCACGCTGGGTTGACTTCCGCCTCGCAGACACCTCGTGGCGCGCCCAGTCGGCAACGGAAACCGCGGACACAACCAAATTTGAACAGGCGCAAAAACAACTAGAGGAACTGATCCGCGCCTTCGACAAAGACGACGAACGCGATCTCGTCTGGGCTGAAGCTCATGAATCGCTCGCCGATTATCTGTGGACGCGACGCAATCAAATGAACTGGGGCGCAGCCTGGCCCCATTATCAATCAGCCCTCGATTGGTGGGCCGGCCAGCGCGAGATTGATCGCGCGCGCGCCCGTTACCTCAAAATTGTTTTCAAAGCCGCCGAACCACCCCATCCAAATGACTACTATTACTACTACACCTACTACGGCAACTACATTCCCCTCAACATTCTCGAAAACGCTTTAAAGATCAGCAGCAGCGAGAACGATCGGGCCCACCTGCATTTTCTAATCGCGATGACCATGCGTTACACGGGCGGTGATTGGGAATCGAGACAACGGGTGCCCGACGAGTTTGAGGCGGCGCTCAAGCCGGGCAAGCAAACCGACTGGTACGACGATGCGCTATATCACTACGCGGAATGGATGAATAGCAATGGTACCGTCCGCCAATTAGACAATGGCCAGTGGCAACAGGAAGCCGACTACGTCAAGGCCCTGGAACTGTTTCGCCGGCTGGTACAACAGTTCGGCAAAGGCGAAACCCGTTACTACGATCAAGCGCAGCAGCAAATCAAGAACATCATCGACCCCACACTTGGCATCGGCGTCTCAAACACCTTCCTGCCTGATTCAGAACTCCAGTTTGCCTTGAACGCGCGCAACCTCAAACGGGTCGACTTCGCCCTTTATAAGATCGACCTTACCCGCGATGTGCGCTTCACTAAAAACGTCGAAGAAGACGAAGGCGAAGGAGACAACAGCAACTGGATTCAGAAGGTGACCACAGCCGGGCGGGCGCCCGTCAAAACCTGGACAAAAAACCTCGAGGATCAGGGTCGTAATAGCGACGACCACAAACCTTTCAGCGAACAAGTACGCATTGAAGGCAAACTTCCCCTCGGTGCTTACCTGCTCGAAGCCCGCAGCGGTTCGCTCTCTGCGCGCGACCTCGTGCTCGTCACCGATGCCTCGGTCTTACTCAAGTCTTCGGCAAAACAGGCGCTGGTCTATTTCAGCAATGCGGTGACCGGCGCACCCATAGCGAATGCGAACGTAGCGTTGTGGGAAAGCTATTCTCAAAACGATAAGTGGCACTGGCGCAAGCTGCAGCAAACCACGAACAGCGATGGTCTGGCAGTATTCGCACTGAAAGGCATTGCCGGCTATCGCAGTCTCTTCGTGTCTGCCGCTGGCGGTTCCGGCAACGCCAGTAATGCCAATAATAGTGGCCAGGCTTTCGCCGCCGGTTATGGCGGCGACGGCCGCAGCAGCGGCGAAGCGTGGCGGATTTACGCCTTCACCGACCGGCCCGCCTATCGTCCGAAGGAAGCTGTTCAGTGGAAATTCATCGCGCGGCAGTTTGGGAATGGAGTTTATTCAACGCCCGTAAACCAGGTAGTTGAGTACCAGATCAATGATCCGCGCGGCACCAAAGTAAGCGAAGGCAAGTCGACATTAAATGCTTTCGGCAGCGCCTGGGGCTCGCTCGAACTCACCGAGCAATTGCCGCTCGGTGAATACAATATTCAGTTCTGGGACGAAGGCCGGCGCAACAATATTGGCAGCGCCAGACTGTTTCGTCTTGAAGAGTACAAACTGCCGGAGTTTAAGGTTTCGGTTGAGACGCCGGAACAGAATGGTAAGAAAAAAGCATTCCGGTTGGGCGAGAAAGTTGAAGTCAACATCCGCGCCGATTACTACTTTGGCGGTCCGGTAAGCAATGCCGCGGTCGAGGTAGTCGTTTATCAAAATCCCTTTTATCACTACTGGTATCCACATCGCGATTATGGCTGGTACTACGACGATCTCGAAAGACAGGGAGGCCGCTACTATGGCGGTCCGGGCCAGATTATTAAACGTGAAACTATCAAAACAGACGCTACCGGCAAAGCTAGCCTCGTGTTCGACACACCGCGGGAAAACTACAATCAGGATTTCGAGTACCGGATTGAGGCGCGCGTCACCGATTCATCACGGCGCGAAATCGTCGCCAGTGACAATGTGCGCGTTACGCGCCAGCGCTATTACGTCTATCCGCGACCGGAACAAAACATCTATCGTCCGAAAGACAAGGTCACCGTCGACATAAAAGCCCTCGATGCGAACGAGCAGCCGGTAACCACTGCCGGTGTGGTTAGAGTCACACGCGATTACTGGTGGGAAATCTGGCTCGATCCGAGTGGTCGCGAGGTGCAAGGCGATGAACTCCGCGTCCTGCGCGAAAAGTCTCGTGGCGGTTTTCCGCCGGTCACGAAAGGACAAAAACCGTGGCGGCTGAAGTTTCGCGGCTACCAGCACGACGACATACTCACGCAAACGGTGAAGACCGACGCTGAAGGCTCAGCCCAGTTTCAATTCACTCCAGAGCGCGAAGGCTACTATCGCGTCGCCTGGGAAAGTCCACAAAATACGGCCCAGGCAGGTTCGCCGGGCGCGGCTGCAAGGGATCGCTTCCTGCCACCGATCAAGGCGGAGACCTACGTTTTCGTGGCGACGAATGCGACTACCGACCTTGGCTATCGTCATGATGGGGTTGAGATCGTGGTTGACAAGGATACTTTCCGCGCCGGTCAGACCGCTCCGGTAATGCTGTCGGTGTCCAGCGAAGATCGCTACGTGCTGTTCAGCGTCGAAGGCGAGGATCTCTACAGCTACAAGCTGGTTCATGTCACCGGAACCGCGAAGCTAATCGAGTTGCCCATCGAAGAGAAGCACGTTCCTAACATTTTCCTGAGCGCCGCGATGGTGAGCGACGCGCAGTTGTTCGTCGATACCAAACAAGTCGTAGTGCCGCCAGTGAAGCAGTTTCTAACGGTGGATTTGAAGGCCGACCGTGAACAGTATCAACCTCGCGAAGAAGGCACGCTTTCAATAACCACTAAAGACGTGGACGGCAAGCCTGTCTCCGCTGAAATCGCTTTGGGAATGTTCGATGAATCAGTCAAGTATATCCAGCAGGATTATGCCGGAGATCCGCGCCAGTTTTATTACGGCGCCCGCCGCGGGCAAATGGTCCAGATGCAAAGCAGCTTCAACCAGAAGTCATACGTGAAACTGATCGAAGGACCGAACAAGCAGTTGTTTGACGAAAAGGCTCTGGCGCAGCAGCGCTTGAGAGACGGCGGCGACAAGGATGCGTCTTTCGAGAAATTGAAGAATCTGGGCGAATTCGAGAGATCTGCCGCCTTCATGGACAGCGTGGGAGGCTTAGCCAAAACGGAGAATTTTGCGGTAGCGCAAGAATCGGTGCAGGTTGCCGGGGCGATGAACGGACGAAGAACTGACCAGCTGGCCAGACTTCAGCCAGGAGCTCCAGCTCCACCTCCTCCGGGTCAGGAGCCGGCAGTCCAGGTGCGCAGCGATTTTCGTTCAACCATTCTCTGGCTGCCGGACGTAAAGACCGACGCTAATGGCGCCGCCACGGTGAAGGTTAAATATCCGGATTCACTGACAACCTGGCAGGCCACGGCGCGCGTCGCCACCACCGGGAATCAATTCGGCATCGGCAATACCTCAACCCGCACGAAGCAACCGCTCATCGTGCGCCTGCAAGCGCCGCGCTTCTTTGTCGCCGGCGATCAAGTGACTGTCTCGGCGGTTATCAACAACAACACCGATCAGCCGATCCAGGTTGTGCCCTCGTTGAGTGCGGAAGGTTTAACTGTGGCTGCTCCAGTTGTTGACGGCAAGCTGCTCAACGATCAACAGGGCAGGCATCCGTCCATCCTCGTGCCCGCCAATAGTGAAGCGCGCGCCGATTGGAGTGTGTTGACGACCCAGGCACGCGAAGCGAAGTTGAAGGTCGAAGCACGCAGCGAGACATATTCTGACGCGATGGAGAAGACTTTTACCGTTTACGAACACGGTATAGAAAAATTTCTTTCGCGTTCCGGGAAAATGCGCTCCGGCACGGTCGCCATCAGGCTTGATATACCAAAAGCGCGGCGACCTGACACCACCACCGTGACGGTCCAGATAGCGCCGAGCATGGCCACTACTATGCTCGATGCTCTGCCCTATCTCATCGACTACCCTTACGGTTGTACCGAACAAACGATGAGCCGCTTTCTGCCCGCTGCCATTACGGCCAAGACGCTGCGCGATTTGGGACTGAAACCAGAAACCGCGATGCACAAGATCTTTGGCGGGATTGAACAATCGACCGCGGCCGCAACCCATCCTAAAGGGAAGCACGATCTCCAGGAACTCGACCGGATCACCAAAGAAAGCCTGGAACGTCTCTATAACTTCCAGCACGCCGACGGTGGCTGGGGCTGGTGGAAAGATGGCGACAGCGATCACTTCATGACTGCCTATGTGCTCTGGGGCATGGCACTCGCGCATCAATCCGGCATTGAAGTGAAACAGGATGTCATTGCCCGAGCGGCAAGCTATCTCGATAAGGAACTTGTCGAAGAAGAAATTAACTACGACATTCAGGCCTGGATGCTCCACGCCCTGGCAGTCAATCAAGCCGGCGCTGGTAGCGTCTCCGTCCCAAGTAAGTTTCAATCCACGGCCTTCAACAACCTCTTCGACAATCGCGACAAGCTCAACGCTTACACTCGCGCGCTCCTGGCCCTGGCCGCGCATAACTTTGGTTACCACGACAAAGCGAAGACGCTGGTTGAGAATCTGGAAAACGGCGTCAAGGTCGATACGAAGCCTGACACCTCAATCGTACAAAGCGGCGGGCAGTCGTCCGATCCGTCTGTTATTGCCACTGCACACTGGGGCGAAGACGGAGTCTACTGGCGCTGGTCGGATGGTGGCGTCGAAGCAACTTCGTTTGCTTTGCGCGCGCTGCTGGCAATCGATCCGCAAAACCGGCTGATAGAGCCGGTTACCAACTGGCTGATTAAAAACCGCCGTGGCGCGCAATGGAGTAACACTCGCGACACCGCCATCGTGGTGCTCACCCTCAACGACTACCTGCGCACGAGTAAAGAATTACAACCTCAGCTCAGTTACGAGTTGCTGGTGAATTCCACTTCCGTCGCAACCAAACAGATCACTGCGGACGAGGCCCTGGGCGCTCCCAGCAAATTTGAAATTCCGCGTGAACTAATTCGTGATGGTGCAAATGAGATCGTGATTCGCCGCACGAGTGGTGATGGTCCACTTTATTTTTCCGCGGAGGCAAAGTTCTTCAGTCTCGAGGAACCGATCACACCCGCCGGCAACGAGATATTCGTGCGCCGTCAGTATTTCAAACTCGTGAATCATCCCACGCTGCTCAAGGGCTTCGTCTCCGAGCGTGTGCCGCTGAACGATGGCGACACAGTGAAGAGCGGCGAGCGAGTGGAAACTGTGATCACAATCGAAGCCAAGAACAACTATGAATATTTGTTGTTCGAGGATTTGAAACCCGCCGGCCTTGAAGCCGTCCAGCTTCGCAGCGGCGACAACCTCTATGTAAAAGAAATCAAATCGGGCGCCCTCGCCAGGAGCGCAGGCATCCTGCCTGCTTCCAGCGGCGAACGCTCAACGCTAATGAACTTCCAATCATCGTCCGATTTCACGGGCCGCACGCGCTGGGTCTATCAGGAACTCCGCGACCGCAAAGTCGCGCTATTCATTGATCATCTTCCGGAAGGAATCTGGCAGCTAAGCTACGAAATGCGCGCTGAGACTCCAGGCGCTTTCCATGCCTTGCCGGTGCTGGGCCATGCGATGTACGTCCCCGAAATCCGCACCAACGGCGCCGAGATAAGAATCAAGGTAGTTGATTAACTCTTGGAACTATGCAATACGGTCGGCCCAGTATCCCGGCTGCCGTTTGAGGTGTGACACGGCAATGACGACAATTGTCTGTTGGTCGATTCCGTAGATTAAAGCGTAAGGGAAGTGTGCCAACAGACACCTTCGAATCTCCGGTTGGATTTCCGGGAAGGCGAGTGAATAAGACTTGACCAAACGAACTGCGCGATCGAGTTCATCGAGGAATTCATAAGAGGCATCTTCAGCTTGACTGCTATACCATGAGACAGCGTCATCAACCTCTTGCTGCGCCAGCGCCAGGAACTCGATATTCATTGGCGCCGATGCTTTGACATCACGTCTTCGTAAGCTACCGTGGGAATTCGGCCGGCCTTATAAGCCGCCCATCGCTTCCGAGCCTCCTCCGCCCAAATGCCCTCAATCTCCGGATCTGGCTTCTCCAAATCACAGAGAATAGCATCAACCAAACGCAACTTTTCTAGGTCCGGCCATGACCGAATCTCCAATACAAGTTTATCAGCGCCTGTTGCCATAAATGCCTGCCTCCGTAGTTTGATTATAACCGGCAAGCCCGCTCCGGCCCTAAGTACCCCGTCTACGCGGTGTACGCTGCCTCCAGCGTCCTACCTCCAGCCTCCTGCTTCCTGCCTCCTGCATCCTACTTCCTACCTTGCTATACTGCTCACCGCTTACTGCTTACTTTCTTACGCCATGTCTACCATTCAAGAAGATTTTGATCGAATCGCCTTAGTCTCAGAAGAAGGTGGAATTCAGAACGATCATTATCACAACTTCCTGCTCCGGCAGGTCCCCTCAAACTGTCAGAACATTCTGGAAATCGGATGCGGCACGGGTGAATTCGCCAGGGGCCTTGCCGAGCGTTCAAACCATGTGCTGGCCCTTGATCTGTCCGGAGAGATGATTCGCATTGCCCGCGAGCGCTCCGTCCAGTTTCCAAATATTGACTTCGAGCTCGCCGACGTTCTGGAGCGGCCTCTTCCTGCCGACAGCTTCGATTGTATTGCCACAATCGCGACGCTTCATCACCTGCCGCTTCGAGAGATGTTTTTGAAAATGAAGACCGCACTGAAACCGGGTGGCGTAATGGTAGTTCTCGATCTATTCGAGCCTGCGCGCATCTCGGATTCTCCTGTATCAGGTTTATCGGATTCACTCTCGAATCTTTTGGCCATTCCGGTAAGTGTCAGCCTGCGGCTGCTTCATCAGCGACGCCTCCTGCCGCGCCGCGAAGTGCGCGACGCCTGGGCCGCCCACGAGCGCCACGACATCTATCCAACCATGCGCGAAGTACATGGGCTCTGCGCCGACATTCTTCCCGGCGCCCAAATCAGAAAGCACCTCCTCTGGCGCTATTCAATCGTCTGGCAGAAACCCGCGTGATCCCAGTCCGCGCTAGCGGACGGCTGAAAATAGCCCACCAGTTCACTGGTGGGTTGCAAAGGACATTAGTCGAAGTCCGTGAAGCGGACGGCTGAAACGGTGGAGGCGTGGCGGTCGCGATTTCAGCCGTCCGCTTCACGGACTGGATTTCTCCTTCGCTCCCATCCCAGCAGTGAACTGCTGGGCTATTATCAGTCGTCCGCTAGACGGACTGGGCCAGTCCGCGCGAGCGGATATTATCTGCTTGTTATTGTGTGATTGCCGATTGCTTACTGCTTGCTGGTGCGCGACAGTCCGACGCGGCCCATCAAGTCCTGAAAACGAGGATCCGCGCGCAGGCTGTCGAAAGACGGATCGACTCCAAGATACTGCAACTGCAGGTCGTGTGCCGCGTAGGCTTTCTCAAACGACGCAAAAGCTTGTTCCTTCTCACCTAAAGCTGCGTAGAGTACCGGCAACTCACCCGGAGATACGTAGCTCTGAGTGGTCTGCAACTCCTTGAGTATTTGCTCCGCTTTGCCGCGCTGGCCCATGCGAGCGTAGGCAGCGCCCAGATAAATTCTCATGCTCGGAGTTTTATCACCTGCGGCGATCACGGTCTGATACTGCTCGACAGCCTCCGCGTATTTCCCCATCGCTGCATAAGCGTAGCCGAGAGTGACGTGCGCCTGAGTCTGATTCGGATCCAGTTCGAGCGACTTCAGCAAAGATGCGACTGCTTGATCAAAACGGCGGGCCATAAGCAGGGCGAAGCCCGCGTCGGAGTCGGCTACGATAGATAAAGGGTCAAGCTCCTTGGCGCGGCTATTTTTGGCAATGGCTTCCTCGTGACGACCGGTGACCGTGCAGTAGATTGAATACCAGTGGTAGGCTTCGGCGAAATTTGGGTTCAACTCGAGGGCGCGCTGGTATTCTCGTTCGGCATTAGCCCACTCCCAGGCATTTACTTTGAGATTTGCCAGGGCAAGATGCGCTTCCGCGAGACTCTCATCAAGTTCCAGTGCCCTGCGCACGGACGCCTCTGCTTTAGGTGTAAACTCTTTCGGGTCAAGAAAGTTATTGCCAACAAGGTAACTGTAACTGGCTGATGCTTCGGCGTACGCGGGGGCGTTAGTAGGATCAAGTGCGATGGCCTGATTGAAATACTCCAGGGCTTTCCGGCGATTTTCAGTCCCGCCCTTACTGGTATAGAAGCGTCCTTTGAGTAGTAGACCGTAAGCTTGTGGATTCGCCGTCTCGCGTTTCGCAAACTGTTGCTGCGCACCGGCGCTCAGCCGTATCCGCAGTTTCTCGGCTATCTCACGCGAAATCTCCGATTGCACCTGAAGGATATCTGCCGCTTTGCGGTTGTACTGTTCGCCCCACACTTGCGTTTTATCTCGAGCGTTCACCAATTCAACACTAATTAGCAGGTCGTCGCCACGCTGCAACACGCGACCGGTGAGGATCGCCTCAACTCCCAACGCGCTGGCAACCTCCTGAGGATCGGCATCTTTGCTGTTGTACTTGAAGCTCGAACTTCTCGCTATTACTTTCACGCCCGGAAGTTGGGAGAGGCTGTTGATTAGGCTTTCACTAATGCCGTCGGAAAGATACTCACCATCAGGGTTGTTACCGGTATTCACGAAGGGTAGAACAGCCAGAGAGCGAATTCTGCCAGGGCTGTTGTGCTCCGATCGCCGCGCGTAAACAAAGTACAGAACCGCGACCGCTAAAACGCCGACTGCTGCCAGCGTAATCAAGGCCGCGCGCTGGTGTTGTCTTATTGGACCAGTCAAATATTCGGGGCTGGAGCTGGTTGGTGTGCCGGGAATAGAACTGGTTGCCGTCCTTTCTGACGCTGTCATCGCGGCGGCTTCCCGATCAGAAGCGTTTGTGGAGCGAGATGAGTCAGGCGGTGTGGTGCGTTCAATCTCGGCGTCAACCTCGAGCTTTTGCTTCAATCGCTTGAGGTCGATTAACAAGTCTTTCGCTGTCTGATAGCGTTCGTCCGCACTCTTCGCCAGCGCCTTCGATACGATCTCATCCAGACGCTCCGGCGCTGCTGCGGCAAGTCGAGATAGAGGCGGTAACGGTTGTTCCTGAATGGCGATGATCTGGCGATGAACATCTTTCCCGGCAAACGGGGGTTGGCCAACGATCATTTCATACAACACCACGCCGACACTCCAGATGTCCGTCCGGGCGTCGACACGTAGACCGCGCGCTTGCTCGGGCGACATGTAAGCCACGGTACCGATGATCATGCCGGGCTCCGTGTTCACTCGCGTGCGGGTCGGTGCTTCGGAGTTGATTTCTGAACCGGCGACGGTAGTCAACTTTGCCAGACCAAAGTCGAGCACTTTAACGAGGCCATCCTTCCGCAGCATGATATTGTCCGGCTTTATGTCTCGATGGACGATACCGTTTGCATGTGCGGCCGCGAGAGCAGAGGTGACTTGCACTGCGATGTCGAGCACCTCAGTCAATGTGAAGGTATCTCGATTGGCCAGGCGCTGGCGCAGGGTAATTCCGTCGACGAACTCCATAACTATGAAGTGCCGGCCTTCGGTTTCATCGATCTCGTAGATCGTGAGAATGTTGGGATGGTTAAGCGCCGACGCGGCCTTGGCTTCCTGGCTGAAGCGGTGCATCCGTTTCTCTACCCGCGCTACTTCGTCCGGAAGAATCTTGACAGCCACTTTGCGATCGAGCCTGGTGTCCTGGGCCAGGTAGACCTCCCCCATCCCACCAGCGCCGATCTGCGAAAGCACTTTGTAGTGGCCAAGTTTCGTACCGGTTGGAAGGGTGTTTTTGGAAGACATGCGGGATTACAGAGGCGAACCCATGGAGATTTTACCTGCCAGGTTTAAGGCAATGCTGTTTACTGCTTGCCTTCTAGTGTTTGCTTCCGCAGGTAGTTTTCTTTGCGCGTCTTTGCGGCTCTTCGCGTACTTTGCGGTGAAAAAGCCTTTAAAACAATTAACCGCAAAGAGCGCTAAGAACGCAAAGATCACGCAAAGAGTTGAACTTAGGACTACCCTTCGGCAGATTCTATCCGAGTTCGCGAACGAGGGGCTAGCTTTCATCCAGCAGGTACTAATGCAGTACCTACCGGCGGGAACTGCTGGACCAGGCTTTGCACAAAAAGTGGAAATCCCACCAACGGGAGTTGGTGGATGGTTCAAGTCCGACCTACAAATCGCGAAGCACGCTTGTTCTTGAAATCCCACCAACGGGAGTTGGTGGATGGTTCAAGTCCGACCTACAAATCACGAAGCACGCTTATTCTTGAAATCCCACCAACGGAAGTTGTCGGGTTAATGCTGGTGCCACTCAAATCTCTGCGCGTCTGCGGCCCAGGCGGGGCATCGCCCAGAAAGCGCCGAGCCAACCACTGGCAAGCGGCAGAAGCAGACCAACCACATCAACCAATCCCGGACTGCGCACAAACATCAACGCAGGCAGAGTTGCCACAACTCCGACCATGACGCCGTGCCAGAGCTGAGGAGATTTCGCCCGTCGCACAACTCTCCGAGCGGCAAAGATTACTATTAACGAAAGCAGTAAGGGCCCCAGGAACGGCATCACGCGACCAGCGAACGCAGCGATCTTCTCTGGATCAGGCGCGCCCCGTGCTTGTATGCCCAGGGCGAAGGCGTAACCAGCCACAACAGCCGCACCGACGACAATGCTGATCACAAAAGCCAACAGGCCAGTCAGAACGATTGAGAGCCAGGGAGCCCGCGATTTCTCTGCCATAAGTCTCCTCTCGAATGTCCGACATGCTTCAGCTTGTCGTCAAGATTCGCAACACTCAGCGATGTTGTTACTCAATACCTTCACGAGCGGCTCTGCCGCATTCCGTGCGGTAAGGCTCTGCCTCACCGTCTCGAATTATTTTAATTCCTGGAGGCTATGCCTCCGCCAAAACGTGCAGAGGCGCAGCCTCTAAGAGATTTGAACCTCTCGGTAAGGCGGAGCCTTACCGTACGGAACGCGGCGCAGCCGACAGCGCAAAACCAGGCCTGTAGGCATTTAGCCCGTTATAAAAGAGAGCGAAGCGCTTTCAACCTCAACCTCCTGAGGTGGAACCGGCGAACAGTACCCATTCTTCGTAGGCTCAGCCTCCGCTATACTCCCGGCCATGCCATGGACCGCCTTACTACTACTCCTGTTTGCGATTGGTTCCGGAACATCGCAGACCCCAACACCCGATCAGGCTCGGCGCCATCAGCGCGTCACGCAAACAGAAACCATCGGCCGCCGCCAGGATTTGAATTCGCTCAAGGGCGCCACGCTTTTCACTGGTCCACGTTTCAACCCAAACAAGCCCGTGCCTTTACTTATTCATTTCCATGGCGCGCCGTGGTTGATTGAAGCGCACGCGGCTCGTTACCTGCAAAAGGCGGCATTGATCACCGTGCAACTCGGCGCCGGTTCGAGCGCTTACCGACGTCCTTTTGAACAACCCGAACTCTTCCGGAGTCTATTAACCGAGGCAGGGCAGGCGTTGTCGATCAAACGCGGCTGGTCTTCCATAACACTGACCGCGTTCTCCGCCGGTTACGGCGGTGTGCGCGAGATCCTGCGTCGACCCGAATACTTCGCGCTGGTAAACAACGTGCTGTTGCTTGACGGCATGCACGCCAGCTATTCACCCGAAGGAAAGCCGCTGGCCGAAGGCGGCACCATCCAACCATCAGACATCGACATCTTTGTTACCTTCGCCCGCGCAGCAGTTGCTGGCAGAAAAACTTTTGTCGTCACGCATTCCGAGATCTTTCCCGGCACCTACGCCAGCACAACCGAGTGTGCCGACTACCTGCTGACCCACCTCTCTCTCAAACGTCGATCTAAACCATCCAACGGTTCTAAACAATCCAACGGCCCAATGGGCATGCAACAACTCAGCACCGTAGACGCCGGTCACTTTCACCTGCGCGGCTACTCCGGCAACACCGCCCCCGATCACGTCGACTTCCTCCACGCCATGCCCGCCTGGTTTAGGTTGCTAAGAATTAGGTAGCACGAGTGAAGTTTCAAGCGTGCCGCGTCGCGCGAAGCGATCTCATTAACACCGTGGCTTTAGCCCGGTGAAAAGAAATCGGAATTTGTGAATGAAACCGTTTCAACGGTTTTGTGACGTGAACGACAAGAAACCGTTGGAAACAGCCTTTGACTATCGGAAGATTCCAACGTCGAGCTGTGTGTAATACTTTGCCTCATTTGACTTACTTTGGGTCTCTGGGTACCTTAACGCTGTGGAAGAAAGGAGCGAGCTTCGATCAAGAGAAACTGGTAAAGCCGGAATAACTGCGGAGGCGAAAAAGAACCAGTCGCTGACGCCGTTACAGTTGTTGCGTTGTCGCA
>Ga0070697_100000234_pt1 | contig 45106 bp, 45 predicted proteins | sample KBSK1501metaG_FD_65475 | JGI IMG/M metagenome (GOLD analysis project Ga0070697, IMG submission 65475) | Corn, switchgrass and miscanthus rhizosphere microbial communities from Kellogg Biological Station, Michigan, USA - KBS K1-50-1 metaG | ecosystem: Host-associated > Plants > Roots >... | reverse complement strand
CGACGAGGCCAAATAAGACTTCCCCGAACGAGGTGGAACAGTAATCAGCACTCGGCTGAGCCGTCCTGCCGCCACCTCGCCAAGGACATGTGAAATACCCATGAACGCCGGCGTTATGTTCAGTTTTCGAACGGGGTTGAGGATCTCGAACGCTTTGATGGCGAACATTGTGAATTCGCTGCGAAACAGTTCGTTTTGTAGGTCCGATTCGTTGCTCATGAATTTTCCGGGGGCTCGCGGTCGGACTTTGTCGCTGCGCTGCGAAAGAACTCGGTCAACTCTTTCAACGTTTCGGAGGTTTGCTCAGTCACTACCGACGGCGCCGTCGGAGGAGAGTTTTTCAACGCATCCAATTTTTCGAGCCAATGCATGACAGCGCTGAATGCCTTTGGATCACCGGTGGCGGCCTTGTTGATCATCTGCCGGATTGCGATCTGGCCTTTCGGAAGCCTGAATTTTCGACCTCGCTCAGTGAACTCGGCGGTGGCGTTGATTTCGTCGACGAGGATCTTTCCAAAGTTTCTCGAGCCTTTCGGCCGGCCCTTTAGATTGCCCGACTGGCCGGGCTTGAACTGTGTGTGCTTCGGCGGACGACCGTATCCGGTCTTCTCCTCCGCATTGGGAGCAATCGGGGCGGATTCGGAAATCGGCGGCACCGTTTCCTTCCACGCTTCTTCTTGTTCAGTCATCTCGGTTGACCCCGCACGCTCAGTTGGTTGAACGTTTTTCTTGAACGCGTGAAGCGGCCTCGTCGGCGCGAAGCGCGGCTTCTTCCGAGAAAGTTCGACCCGTGACGGCGTGGCGCGCTTCGGTTCCAGAAATCTTCGTGAACCGCTGTATGGCCACGTCGACGTAGCGTGGCTCGTATTCGATACCGACGGCGACCCGGTCGGTTCGATGGGCGGCGATGATTGTCGTGCCTGATCCGAGGAAAGGATCCAATACAATGTCATCGCGCTTCGAAGCGTCCAGAATGGCGTCCGCAATCATGGCGATGGGTTTGACGGTCGGGTGGAGGCTCAGCATCTCCTCTCGTTCAGGTCCAAAGCTGTTGGCGCCGGCATAGCGCCAGACGTTTGTTCGATTGCGGCCGAAACGTCCGAGCTGGACGTTGTTGACATGCGAGCCACCCTTCGCCCGCCAGATCAGAACGAATTCATGCTCGGAACGGTAGAACGAGCCCATCCCGCCCGACCCCTTGGCCCAGACGCAGAGGTTCACGAGCGCTTCGTACTGGGAGCGACCTGATTGCAGGGCTTCAAAGAGATGGCGCCAGTCCATGAAAATGTAGTGCAGCGCGCCGGGTCGGCTTGCCTGCACCATTTGGCTGCTCACGGCGTCCAGAAACGCGATGAATTCCTTCTCGGTGAGCTCGCCCGCTGCCATCGCAAAATCGGGGTGGTGTTGCTTTCCTAAGCCACGAGCGTGCCCATCGATTCGGACGTTGTACGGCGGATCCGTAATGACAAAACCAGCGCGGCGATCACCAAGCAGCAATGCATAGCTCGCCGCATCCCTGGCGTCGCCGCAGAGCATCCGATGTTGACCGAGAAGCCACAGGTCACCCGTTCGGGTGACGGATGTGACGGGCAGTTGATGTACTTCATTGGCCTCGTCCGGTTGGGGCCGTGAGGAGTCGTCCAGCAAGATCCGGTCGATCTCAGCGGTCTCAAAACCGGTAAGGGTGAGGTCCAAATCTGGAATTTCTGCCGAAATCTCACCGAGCTCGATCTTCAGAGTCTCCTGATCCCAGCCGGCGAGTGCCGCTAGTTGATTGTCGGCAAGCGCGTAAGCACGCAGTTCCGCCGCCGACAAATGCTCGATTCGAAGGGCCGGAACGGCCTGCATTCCAAGCTGTTTAGCGGCTTCAAGTCGTCCGTGGCCGGCGACGACACGAGTCTCCTTGTCGACCAGAATGGGATTGACGAAGCCGAACCGTTCGACCGAGGCGGCTATCTTTCGAATCTGGCCCTTGGAATGAGTCCGTGCGTTACGATCAGCGGAGCGAACAGACCCGATCGGCAGCATCGCTACCTGCTGTGCCAAATGAGAGTAGTGCTGTGAAATGGCAGACATTCACCTCTCCTAGGCAGCTCCGAGCGAAAAAAACGAAATGCGTTGGATCGCGTCTCGTTTGTCGTAGCGGAGTCCGACAGCGCGGTGGAGGGTAAATTAAGAAGCCATCCCCAATTCACATGATGGCGGCAACTGTGTGCGAAACTGCGAATGCCCTGGACAAAACGAAAACTCTACGCGCTTTCGTTCGAATGATTCGCATCTCGATTTCACAGCTCAGCATGGTGCATGGGTCAATAATTCGGAGTTATCTGCGAAACCCAGTTCCGAGAACCGAGGAATCAGTAAAGTCCGATCAGTTGGATCGGACGCATCCTCGAAAATCGAGCTCACTAGGCAGGGGTTGGCCGATGTCTGCTTTACCCCCAAGAGCGGACATTCCACGGCATTCGCTGAATGTCCGCTTTGTGCCAAGAGCGGACAGTCTTCAATGAACCGAGCAAGCTCGCTTAGTGCCACGACTACGAGAATATCTTAGGATAACTCAATGCTCTTGAGGGCATGTTGCAGTGTTCATTGCCGGCGAAGATGTGATCTCAATATCGAGTGCGATTGGGTTGCAATACTTTTCAGCATAACAAGCACCCAGGTCGAGACTCACGTGTCGGGCGGAGATCGCGCCGCGTGTTTTTAATTCCACACGAAGTGGAAGAGCAAAATACCATCCCTCTTTAGTAACGAGTTTCGGAAGCGCTTCGCTCCACGCCTCCTTTTCGTTGTCGGGCACCCTAAAATTGATGCCATAATCGGATGCGATCTTGACCGTTGGCTCGGCGCTAAAACAAAAAACGACGCGATCGCTCAGCACAAACGCCCTCACCGCCACACCGTCTTTCTGAAAGACTATGCTCGCGGCTTGGGCGCTATTTGTAATAGCGAGCCACGCGAAGAGTACTGGGAGTAAGTGCGAGCGCATCGAAATTGGCTTGATGAACCGTAGGCAGCGTGCATAACATGCTGCGCGTATTACGCGAAGGGGGGAGACCATGAAAATTACGATTGCTGCGGCTCTCGCGGGCTTGATTTTATTCGCGGGTTCCGCGTTGGCTGATGTTGTTGTGAGTTCATACTGCCCAATGACGAAGGTAAAGGGCATGGGGCGCGGTGCGACATTTTCGGAAGCCTCTCAGAAGGCTGTCCAGGCTTGTATGGCAAAAGGCGGCTTGCCGGAATGCTGTAGTAAGTTTGTGCGGCAGGTGAATTAAAGAGCGACCATCGACGACATTGAAAGCCCCGGTATCGTCCGGGGCTTTTCATTTTGTGGGCGAATCGGATGTCCGCTTTGGGTCAAAAGATGACATCGCGATCATACCCGATTATGTCTGCTCTTACCCCTATAACGGACAATCGGGCTGCATCATATACAAATAAACGATTATGGGTAGTCGCGATCGCTCATGCTCGAGATCAACAGCTCGATCGTTATTTAAACAGCCCGCAATATTTGTTTTGCTCGTTCAATGGCTGTGTTAGCGACATCCGCGAATGCGGGCTTGATCATCAACTCAGAGATGGCCGAATTTACGAATTCCGGGTTCAAGCCCTCAATTGTCGTGAGCGCTTTTTCGACACTATCTTTGAACGCTCGCAATTCAAAAATTAGAGAATCGGAATAGCTTCGAGTGGCTGCAGCTATATCAAATATGTCTCGCGGCTTTATGCTCGCCGCTCGATAAAATATCTTTTTAGCTATGATTTCGGGAACAGTCTCAAGCAGTACTTTCTCATCCTCAATGACTTTCTGGATAGTGGGCCGCGTCGTCTTGGATTGACCCACGATGAAGTCGATTTCGCCAACATTTTTAAACGATATTTTTATAAAACCAGTTCCGTCGCCACCGTATCCGTCAGGAACAATATCAAAACTAAAGTCGCGCTTTTGTGGATCGAGAAATGAAAGTGCCTGTGGATCTGACAAGAAGATATCTATGTCACGGCTCTCCCTATGATCAATTTGCAACATCATTGCGGTACCACCGCCGAATGTCCAAAGATCAATAATCTGCTCGCTTGAATTGACCTGGCGGATTAAATCGCGAGCCACGCGTAAAAGGCGGGCCCAACCCGGTAGAGTTTCAAATGAACTCACGCGGCCAGCGGGTAAAATTCACCCGAATAGCTCGAAAAAGCCTTGGCGGCCGCGACGAGCTTTGCATCTTCAATATTAAAATGGGCGGCAAATTTCTTTTGTGATTCGGGTAAGACTTCGCCAAAAAACGAGGACATATGCCCCGGAAAGCTCTTTGCAGCCTCATGATCGAGGAGGCAATGGGCCAGCTCCTGCGCGGTCAGCTGCTTGCTGTAAGGCGCATTCACAGTCGTGAGGATCGAAATCGCGTTGGTCATTTTTTTCACCTGTAACGTTATATAATACTAATCGCTCAGTTATCAACGCTATGTTGACGCCTCTATTTCACGCAAATACTTGAGTTTATTGATATTTCCGGCCAGTAAAGGCTGACATGTTATCCGGAGCTACGCTGCGGAAAGCGTTTGCAAGACTTTTGCCTGTTCTAATTTTGCCCTCAGCGCCTCGTCGGAAACGTGAGTATATATTTCCGTCGTGGCAATACTTGAGTGTCCGAGCAGCCTTTGGACAAACCGGATGTCAACGCCGGTTTCAATCAGCAGAGTTGCTGCGGTGTGTCGCAACATGTGCGGGGTTACCTTCCGCGCAATTCCTACGTCTCGAGCATATCTGCGCAACCTCGACCGAATCGATTGTGGCCGAAGATTCGACTCCAATCGATTCAGAAATAACGCACGGCAAGGAGTGTCAGACCGCACTCGATCCGCTATTTGCTTTTGAAGTCTATTCTTTAGATCCCCGTCCGCCACGTACACAATCCTATCACGTGATCCTTTGCCGCGAATTCGAATTCCCGATCCGTCTGGAGAAATGTCTTCAAGCTGAATCGAACATAATTCGCCGACTCGAATGCCGGTCGAAATCAAGACGCGAACAGCGGTTAGAAATGTCGTCACAGCAACCCCTTCGTAAAGTTCGCTGCGTGTTGAGTGCGCCGACAAGAGAGACGATGTCTCGGCTCGCGAGAGAGATCGCGGAAGCCTCTTTCGCCGAGCTATTAGTGGGTGCCATTCGAGGAATGGATTGGAGGCTTGTTCTCGCTTGGAGAAATATCGAAAAAACGCCCGAAGACAAGCAAGGCGTCGTCGCACTGTAGCGCTCGATAGTTTGCGCTGCTCCACCATTTCTTGAAGATATCGCTTCAGATCTTCAACCGAGATTTGTGAAATCAAGACGACTTCTTGAAAAGAGCAACTGAAATCAGTCAGGTCGCTCTCGTATGCTTGCAGCGTGTGGGGGGATAGTTGCCGTTCTATCCTGCAATATAGAAGAAACTCTTCGGCGGCATTCGAGATGAGCATAGGTGCCTCCCCAAAAGGAGGCGATAAAATACCCGGTCGGATTTGTTGAGCTAATCCGTCCTTCTAATACGCTTAACGGCCGGCATTCATCTTTTGGCGCCTGCTGGACCGAACGGAGCGACACATAACCTACAGTTATTTTCCCTATTGCCGTTTTCGATTTCCCTCATCGACGGAAGAATTTCCCTGTTCAGTTACATAGGGAACTTGCTTCGAAAGTCCCCGGAACCACGGGCGATTCCAGAGACTCCATGGAGCTAAAGTCTCCGAAAACGCGAAATTCCCTGTAAAATTCCCTGTTAGCGGGGAATTGGCGATGGAGACGGGTCCGATCATGAGTGCCGCGCCAGCCAACCAGTCCGGTCTCTGCGTCTGCCCTGTTAGCATTGGGAGAATTCGCGCCACGGACCGTCTTTGGACTCCCGAATTATGAAATCGACCAATCGTTCTGTCGGAAATCTCCGGATGCATTCGGCGATATTCCCAAATTTCTGGAGCGGCCGATCGGAGACCGGTTCCGATCGTCGACTGCGTGTTCGGGGCGGCAGTCGTGCGACCGCACTGGTTCTTAAAACAAATTCGCAATAGCCGGCAACCATGGAGAGGTTTTTATCCGATTGCCCTATGGCTCTGGCTGCGCGAACATGGGCTGGAGGTCGCGACAACAAAAACGGGGAGGTTCGATGACCAAAATTGGCAAAATCAGCACGATGGGGCTCACGGCAGCGATCTTGGCGTTTGCGGCGGTCGCCGCCGACGCCAAGGACAAGGTGAAAGTCGGCTTCATCGGCCCGCTGACGGGGGGCGTTTCCGTCAACGGCATCGGCGGCCGTAACTCGGCCGACCTTGCCGTGAAGCTGCGCAATGCCGATCCGAAGTCGAAGTACGAATACGAACTCGTCGTGCTCGACGACGAGTGTAAGCCGAACGTGGCCGTGCAGGTTGCGACAAAAATGGCCGCCGACAATGAAATCATTGCCGGCGCCACGCATTACTGCTCGGCGGCGGCTATCGCCACCGTCGACGTCTACCATAAGTTTGGATTCCCGGTAATTGTCTGGGGCGCCGTGCTGCCCGACATCACCTATCGCAACAAGTACGAAGAGGTTCATCGCGTCAACGGCACGATGATCAACCAGAATGACGCCAACGCGGAGCTGATCTCCAAGCTGGGCTATAAGACCGTCGCCGTGATCCACGACACGACCGATTACGGCAAGGGCCACAACGAATATTTCAGCAAAGCGTTGGCCGCGATCGGCAAGGCCAAGATTGTCGGTACCTTCGGGGTGACCGCCGACCAGCAAGACTTCGCCGCCGAACTCACCCAGATCAAGTCGCTCAATCCCGAGGTCATCTACTTCGGCGGACTGACGCCGATCGGCGTCCGCATCCGTTCGCAAATGGATAAGCTCGGCATCAAGGCCGCCTTCGACGGCACCTCAGGCATCGTCTCCGATGCCTATATTCAGGGTCTCGGCCCACTCGCAGAAGGAACGCTTGCCTTCCGCGAAGGCGCGCCGACCGAAAAGCTGCCAGGCGGTAAATTCTTCATCGAGAATTACAACGCTCAGAAATACGATAGCCCGCCTGAAGCTTACGGCGCCTTCGCCTATGCGGCGATGGACATGATCCTCGACACCATCGAGAAAGTGGGACCCGACCGCAAAAAGGTCATTGCTGCTCTTGGCGACGTCAAGAATGTTGATTCGATTGTCGGCAAGATCACCTTCGACGATCACGGCCAGAACACGGTGCCCCTGATTACCAAATACGTCGTTCAGGACGGGAAGTTCGTAGAATGGGACGAGAGCGAATATGCAACCGGCAAGCGCAAACTGCCGGGGCAGAAATAAGCTGATCTTAGCGGGGCTGCGCAAGCGCGGCCCCGCTATGCTCCATAAACGCCGACGTAAGATTTTATGACATGGACGTAGGGCTAGTCGCGCAATACGTCATGAACGGGCTGATGCTCGGCATGATGTATGCCTTGGTCGCCGTCGGTTTCACGCTGTTTTTCGGCGTCCTGGACATCATCAAGTTCTCGCATGGCGACGTGCTTACAGTTGGCGCCTTCACGGCATTGGTAACTTTTGCCGGACTAAACGCGCTCGGGCTTAAATCGCAATGGGTCGATCTCGGAACCATGCTCGTGGTTGCGACATTGGCGATGGCCTTACTCGGAATGGCGATAGCACGTTACCTCGTGATGCCGTTACGCTCGGCACCGGCGCTCAACACGCTGTTGATCACCTTGATGCTCGGCACGGTTCTTCGTGAATCTGTGCGGCTGTTCTATCCGCAGGGCGCCAATCCGAAGCCTTTTCCTGCTCTGCTGCCGAGAAGCTCGATCGACCTCGGCAGTTTCAATTTGCGGCTCGACAATGCGCTCATGTTGGCGGCCGGCGTGCTGGTGATCGTCGGACTTCAGTTCCTTCTCAACCGCACCAAGCTCGGTCTTGCCATTCGCGCCGTCGCCCAGGATGAGGAAACGGCGCGCACCATGGGCATCAATTTTTCCGCCGTCGTGCTGATCACTTTCGCGATTGGTTCGGGCCTTGCCGCGTTCGCCGGCGTAATGAACGGGCTCTATTACAACGAAATCAATTTCGGTATCGGCCTCTATCTCGGCGTAATTGGCTTTTCGGCAGCAATAATCGGTGGGCTCGGCAGCATATACGGAGCCATCCTAGGCGGCTTTCTGTTTGCCGGCCTTCAGACAATCGGAACGGTGCTGCTCCCCTTCGCCAGCGCCTATAAGGATGTCTTCGCCTTCGCCGTCGTCATCGCCATCATGGCCTGGCGGCCGACCGGGCTGATCCGGGAAAAGATCAGTGAGCGGGTCTGAAGGAATGGCACGGAAGGCGGATAAGGCACGCGCCGCATTTTGGCCCGGTCTGATCGCCCTGGCGGCTGCGACCGGATACCTGATCGCCTTGCTCGCCGTGGAAAAGCAAACATTTATCATCTCTCTTCTTTTTGGCGGCATCGCCGTCGTTGTCGTCGCCGCTTGGTTGGGACTCTTCGACGATGTCAGCCGCGCTTTTTCGGATCACGAGGATGTGCTGGGAGGCTGCGTGATTCTCGCCGCGCTCGCGGTCGCTGCATTCTTTCACGAGAATCATTTCGCTTTACTGCTGATCATTACAATCTTGCTTTACAGCGTGGCGACGCTCGGGCTGAACGTTCAGTTCGGCTATGCCGGTGTCTTGAATTTCGCCGGCGCGTCGTTTTTTGGCATCGGCGCCTATACGTCGGCCGTTCTCAATTCGCATACGGCGTTGCCGCATCTGCTGGTGCTTTTGATCGGCGGATTGCTGGCGGCATTGATCGGCTCGCTGCTGCTGCTGCCTGTGCTGCGCACGCGCGGGCATTATGCTGCGGTGGTCACGATCGCCTTCGCCTTGCTCTTTAAGACGTTTATCGAGGTCAACGACGTACTCGGCGGCCCGCAGGGCATGCAGGTGAAGGGCATGAACATCCTCGGATGGTCGTTCAACGACAACGTCAAGATCGGTGGGATCTCGTTCTCGTTCTACATGAACTACTTCGTCGTCAGCCTGCTGCTGCTGATCGCCGCGTTTATCCTTGTGCGGCGACTTGAACGATCCTGGATCGGGCTCAATCTCGACGCGTTGCGGCTCGACGAAACCGCCGCAAGTTGCTTTGGCCTCAACCTTGCGCGTTGGAAAATCACGGCCTTTCTGATCGGCAATTTCCTGATCGGACTTGCCGGCGCGATGTTCGGCATGGTCGGCGGTTTTGTCGGACCGAACAATTACACCTTCGCCGATTCGCTTATTCTCGTATCGATCCTTCTGCTGGGTGGTATCGGCAACCCTTGGGGCCTCATCATCGCGACGATCATCGTGGTGGTCCTGCCCGAGAAGCTTCAGACGATCCAGGAATACCGGTTTCTGCTTTATGCGCTGATGGTGATCGCCGTCCTGCTTTTCCGGCCGCAAGGCCTGGTGCCGCGGCCCGTGCGGCACTATTTCCCGGGATGGCGGCCGTGACGCCACTGCTCGAAGCGCGCGGACTCTCAAAGCGGTTTGGCGGCGTCGTTGCGCTCGATAGCCTCGATCTGGTCGTTGCGTCGAACGAAATCATCGGTCTCATCGGCCCGAATGGCTCCGGTAAGACCACGTTCTTCAACGTGGTCACCGGCATCTATGGCGCCGATGCAGGACGCGTGACCTTCGACGGCGCAGACATCACGAAAGCGCCGTCGTGCGCGGTCTACCAGGCGGGAATTTCCCGTACATTCCAGCGGTCGCGCTTGTCGTTACCCTTATCTATTTTCGACAACATCATGATCGGAAACTATAAGCACCTCAATCAGGGGCTTTGGTTCAATCTAGTCAGGCGGGCCAGTTTCAAACGCGAGTTCGAGGAAAGCTACCGCTCCGCGCGCGCGCTGGTCGAAGTATTCGAGCCTGTGCTTGCAGACCGGATGTTCGAGCCAGTTGTCGGCCTACCGATGATAGACCGCCGCCGCATCGAGATCTGTCGCGCGCTGATCAGTGCTCCGAAACTGCTGCTGCTTGATGAACCATCCGCCGGCATGACGCACGACGAAACGAAGGAGCTGATGAGCGACATTTTGCTCGTGCGTGAGCGCAACAAAAATCTGACGATCATTATCGTCGAGCACGAGATGGGCGTGATCGAGCGCATTACCGATCGCTGCATCGTGCTCAATTTCGGCCGCAAGATCGCCGAGGGGCCTTATCGCAGGATCGCTTCCGACGCGCAGGTGCAAGAAGCGTATCTCGGGGTAGCATGATGGCCGGCATTCTCGAGATCGACGACGTCTACACGGCCTATGATAAGGCTGATGTACTGCTAGGCATCTCGCTCGCCGTCAAGGCCGAAAGCATCACTTGCCTGCTCGGCTCTAACGGCTCCGGCAAGACCACGCTGGTGCGCTCGATTCTTGGCCTTACGCCGGCGCGCTCGGGTCGCATTATATTCAACGGCACCGACATCACGCGGCTTCCGACCCACAAGATTATTGCGAACGGCATCGCCTGTATCCCGGAGGGGCGAAAAGTCTTTCCGAAACTCACCGTCGAGGAGAATTTGCGCGTGGGCGCCTATCAGGAGAGTTCGGATAAGGTCACGCTGGCGCGCATGGCCGACATCTTTCATATCTTTCCGCCACTAGCAGAGCGCCGCACTCAGCTCGCGGGCACCATGTCAGGCGGCGAACAGGCGATGGTGTCCATCGGGCGTGGCTTGATGTGTGCGCCGAAGCTATTGCTGATCGACGAACCCTCGCTTGGACTTTCACCCAGGCTGGTGAAAGAAAATTTCAACATCATCCGCCAGATCAACGAGCGCGGCATTACCGTACTTTTGGTCGAGCAAAACGTGCACCAGACACTCGCCATCTCTCATTTTGGCTTTGTACTGTCAAAAGGTCGCGTGGCGACCAGTGGAACGCCTTCAGAGCTTGCAGTTCGCGAAGAGGTACGCGCTGCTTATTTCGGCTGAATGGTCGACCAGACATTTATCGAAAGCGGTCTTCCCGAATCCAGCGGCACCAGCAATAATCAAAAAAGTCCCAAGTAATTCCCCCGTATTGGGTAGCGGGTCAGTTTGATAAGCGACCAAAAATAACTACTCCGGTACCAATAAAAACCCCCAGCCATAGTTTCAAATGGCTGGGGGTTTTACCGTCCCACAGATTCGGGGTGGAGGGAGGCAAGAGCCTCTCGGGACAGCTTGCCATTCGCTCAAAAATGTTTCGTTTTGTCTGTCGGAATCCCGACTCCCGGTTCCATGCGGTTGCGATAACGTAAATCTAATCCGTGCAGCGATCCGGGAGATCACCATAGCTATTTACCGCCTGTTGCAGAAAGAAGTTGCGTTCGACCAAGAAGCGATCGAGGCGATGCATTCTGCCTTCAAGCAAGTTTGCACTGAACTTGGATTGGACCCGAAAAAAGACCGCGCCGCTGAAATCGTGGCAATGAAAATTATCGAAGGGTCCAAAGCCGGTGAACGCAATCCCGCGACAATGCGCCTAAGCGCGCTTTTTGCTCTGGGGCTAATGCGGGATGACCCGCAGCAATAACGCGTCGACGGGCATAAAAAGCGACTAACATTCAATTGCAAAATTCTTTTTCTCCACTTTTAGCGCCAAAGCCGCGTCGGAACTAAAGGAACCCGGCAACCTTTGTAGCGTTAGGCTTGCGACCTTAGGAGGCAGCCATGCCCAATCCGGTTAGTACGGCCAATTTTATGGGCCATCCCATTCACCCGATGTTGATTCCCTTCCCGATCGCATTTTTTGTTTCGGCTTTTGCTTGCGATGCCGCCCTTTGGTGGACGGGCAACCCCATCTGGGCGACGGTTGCTATTTGGCTGCTTGGCGCTGGTTTGATTATGGCCGCGCTCGCAGCGCTTGCCGGGCTGACGGATTTCGCCGGTGACAAACGCATTCGCGATATTAGCGCGGCTTGGCAGCACGCGATCGGGAACGTAATTGCCGTATTGATCTCGCTTTACAATTTTTATTGGCACTACACGCATACACCGACCGCCGTCCTGCCTATCGGATTGATCTTATCCCTCGTTGTCGTGTGCATCCTGCTTTTCACGGGGTGGAAGGGGTGGGAAATGGTGTACCTCCATCGCGTCGCGGTTTACGACGAGCCGAAACGATAAAATATGGCCGCCTCAGTTGGCGGCCACGTTTTTTCTCACTGTTGAATGTTCGTACGGATGTCCGCTATTGGCACCCAGCGGACAATGACCCAAAGCGGACATGGCGGCCCGGCGCGACCGCAACATGGCGTTCTTCTTACCCATATCGACTTCACATTCTGATTTGGGTAAAGTCAGAACAAGTGAATTTGATGCCTTTTTGTTTTATCGCGGTTTGGAGGATTTGATGAAAACTTTCGCTGTGACGCTGGCCGCCGCGATTGTTACAGCGGGCGCGGCCTATGCTGCCAATGATACCATTACTATAAACATGATTGACGCCAATGGCGTCGGCAAAAGCATTGGCACGCTCGACCTATCCGATACGAATGGGGGCTTGCGGATTACTCCGCAGCTCGCTGGTCTACCGCCGGGTGACCACGGTTTTCATGTCCACGTTAATCCGAGTTGTGGGCCTGGCAACGGGCCGGACGGCAAGCCGGCGGCCGGCATGGCGGCGGGTGGCCATTACGATCCGGGCAACACTGGCAAGCACCTCGGACCGCTCGGTGACGGCCACAAGGGCGACGTACCGGTGCTGAGTGTTGATGCGAGCGGCAAGGCCACCAAGGCTGTCGTCGCACCGCACCTCACAGTGGCCGAAGTCAAAGGCCACGCGATCATGATCCACGCGGGTGGCGACAATTATTCTGACCAACCAGCAGCCTTGGGCGGCGGCGGTGGGCGTATCGCCTGCGGCGTGGCAAAATAGAGCTGGTAAGTGCGGGCTTACCTCGCCCGTCCTGTCCGTTAATGGCACTTAGCAGCCGCCCCGGGAGAGCAATCAATGTCTGCTTTCGGGGTAAGATCGGACATCACAATTAGACGGCGTCACGACCGGTTTTGACCCGGAGCCGATGTTGTTTCAACGTCCGATTCAGAAAAACTAATTCGCGGCGAAGCAGTAGAGCAAGCCCGCCCCGCCGGTGCTGCGCAAGTCCGACTGGCTGCAGCCTCCATCGGGCCCGCGCGAGGGGTGAGCCGAATTCCAGGATGTACTGGTGGGCGTCACGGGAACCCCCAGCCGGTTATGGTGGCCAACCATGGCCGTGCCTTCACCGCTGCTCGCCCAGTTCTTGCAGGTCATATCCTTGTCGGGCGCGAATGCCATGCCGTTCGGCTGCGAGCCGGTGAGAATGTCATGCATATTCGGCGTGTCGCCGCTGGCGTTGACGATCTCGCCCTTTTCGGTCAGTGCCGACTCTTTGTTGATGTTGGGATCACCATGCAGATCATCGATACTTTTGGCGACGACGACGCCTTTGGCGTTCTGCCACGGCCCCTTGCCGATGCGGTCGCGCGCATTGATCGCGGGCGCCCCGCCCGCGGCCTGGGTCGATAGATAAGCGCGCCAGGTCTTGCCGCCCGCGCCCGCCGCCTGCGCCAGCGTCTGGCAGTGGCGGTCGGCGCCGGCCAAGCCACCGAGGTCGGCGCCCTTTCCGAGACCGACGCTGGTGATGAAAAAGCTCATATTGGCCTGTGCCTGCGCGCTCGCGCTGAAGCCCAGCGCGAGCAGCGCAACTGACGCGAAGATGGAAAGACCCGTCGTCTTGTGCATTGCCTTCCTCCCATTGGTCGTCCGGCTCAGCCAAGATCCGCGAGCCGTAGTCTGAACAACCCATAAACAAGCGACAAGGCAAAAAAGTCCATTCTCTCATAGCCGGTTGGGAGAGCCGCCCATCAATGTCTGCTTTCAGAGGTAAAGCAGGCGTCGCAATTCATCGGCGTTACGTCTGCTTATGACCGAAAGCGGACTTAGGGAGTCATGAAGATCAGTGCGCGCAACAAACTAAAAGGCAAGATCGTTGAAGTGAAGAAAGGCACTACCACAGCACATGTGCGCGTCGGTCAGAGCGTCACGGCAGTCTGTGGATGAGCTCAAGCTTTCACCCCGGTCAAACCGCCTGTGCCATCATCAAAGCGAGCGACGTGATGGTCGGCGTGGATTGATTATACGTCTCGTTGGATTGGTCGGTATCGCTATAATCACCCTGCTTGATCCGGCAACCTCGGCTGACGGCGGCTGTGAAAAGTTTGCCTGGTCCATCGTGCGTGACACATAGACTGGAATTCTTCCTGCAACGGCCAGCGAGCGCAATTCGCTATCGCCACTCAGTAAATCCCCATTTTACACGCTTTCCTGCCCACCTGGCTCAGCCGATCGGGTCGCGGGCAATGCTCATTCCCTATAGATCGATTGATCAATTCTATAGCTCTTGCTTGTCTTGATTGCATCGATAGATAATTCCATTCCAAAGGCCAGCAGATGATTGATAAACTCGAATACTTGATCGCGCTTGCCCGCGAAGAGCATTTTGGGCGGGCGGCGGAGATCTGCGGCGTGTCGCAGCCAACGCTCTCGACAGGCATCAAGCAGCTCGAATCTGCGCTCGGCGTGATGCTGGTTCAGCGCGGCTCGCGCTTCATCGGTCTTACTCCCGAGGGCGAGCGCACCCTCAATTGGGCCCGCCGCATTGTCAGGGATTCGCGCGCGCTCCGCCAGGAGATCAAATCCTTAAAACACGGCCTTTCGGGCCGCATACGGGTTGCCGCCATTCCGAGTGCGCTTGCCATGGTGGCTGCCCTCACGACTCCTTACAGGATCAGACATCCGAATGTTCAGTTCACGGTGCTCTCGAGGACCTCGATCGAAATTCTAAAGCTCTTGGAAAATCTCGAGATCGACGCCGGCATCACCTATCTCGACAACGAGCCACTCGGCCGCTTGAACGCCGTCCCGCTTTATTGCGAGCGTTATCAGCTGATCACGGCGAAGGATTCGCCACTAGGATGCCGGGCGAAAGTCACTTGGGCTGACGTGTCGCAAGTCCCGCTTTGTCTGCTAACGCCCGACATGCAGAATCGCCGGATCGTCGAGCAATTACTGCACGCCGGGGGCAGCGGTCCACAGGCGGCACTAGAATCCGATGTGATGATCGTCCTGTTATCCCATGTGCGGACAGGAAAATGGTCGAGCGTCCTCCCGCAGAAGGTTGTGGAAACATTCGGCCTCACCGATGAAATTCGTGCAATTCCGATCGGTGACCCCGAGATTGTTCACACGGTTGGGCTCGTGGTGTCGGAGCACGAGCCGACCACGCCGTTGATTGCGGGTCTGGTGTCGGAAGCACGCCGGACCGCGCCCAAGCTCGACGGCTGATTTGGCGCTTCGTCGCCTTTCTCTTTGGCGACCGACGCCGGCTCGCGGCGTTTTCACTTTCCTCAAGGCTAACCGGCGGAATTCTACGACCCACAGGCGACTTCATCTTCGGATTCATTGCCGAAATCAATGAAGATGGCCTGCCAAGCGCTGATTTCTTGGCATGATTCCTCGCCCTCGCGGCCAGCCATCCCGCTGATGTTGAGACCGCCGCGATTGGTAATCTCTTTCTTCAGGCCGACCTTTTCCATGCTTGCCTGTGCGATACGGCGCATATAGGAGGACGATACCCGTGTGCCGGTTGTCGAGTAGGCAACACCGGACGATTTCTGAAGGGTGCCCAACGCAAACACCGAAACGACGGCGATGACTACAATAGCGGCGATAGAAATGAAAAAAGCGCGCATGTCGTACACCTCCCTATGTGGTTAGTTTCAGGAAAGTATGGGTGATTACGAAGCCGATCTCAAGGCGATTCTGAAATCCGGAAATGTGTGGCAAATCGGTCATCAAACGGACAAGCTTGTCTTTTTCCCAGAGCGGAGGCCTAGAAGGTTTCGAGTTGCGCAATGAGCCGCGTGAATCAATACGGAGTTATTGTTTTCGTCCTCTCCTTGCTGTTTGCCGGCAACATGGCGCAGGCGCAGCTGCGCGGCCATGGCGGCCCGGTACGCGCGCTCGCCATTTCGCCGGACGGCAGTACCGCCTTATCGGGGAGTTTCGATAGTTCGGCCATTCGATGGTCGCTTGTGCGTAACGCCGCCGAGCAAGTGTTGCGTTTCCACGAAGGCGCTGTGAACGCGGTCGCGATGATGCCGGATGGCCGTATGGCAACGGCGGGTGAAGACGGCCGCGTCGCGATCTGGCGGCCGGGCGAACAGCAGCCCGCCTCGGTTTTCGCGGGCCATCGAGGCCCGATCGTGTCGCTCGCGGTTTCGCCCGACGGCTCCCTCATCGCATCCGCTTCCTGGGATCAAACGGTCCGCGTCTGGCCGATTGCGGGCGGACTACCGCGCGTGCTCGAAGGTCACCAGCAGAATGTCAACGGCGTCGCGTTCACGCCGGATGGAAAATCCCTGGTGAGCGCCGGCTATGACGCAACGGTGCGCATTTGGCCGCTCGCCGGCAAAGGCTCGCCAGAGATCATAATGTTACCGTCGCCGATGAATAGCGTTGCCGTCGCAAGAGATGGGGAGATTCTTGCCGCGGGCGCTGACGGAAAGATCTATTTTCTCTCGGCCGATGGCGAAAAGCACGGCGAGGTCGAGATCGGGCCGTCGCCGATCATTTCACTCGCGATCTCGGGCGACGGAAAATTGGCCGCGGCCGCGGGAATTCGCGGCTCAGTCGGCATCGTCGAACGCCAGAGCCGAAAGCTCGAACGTACGCTCGTCGGACCCGGACTCCCGGTTTGGTCTGTTGCCTTTTCGCCAGACAATCAAATGCTCCTTACTGGCGGCGCCGACCGTCTTATTCGGCGTTGGGACGTACAAAGCGGGGAACCCATCGGCTCGGTCTCGATGGGTGGTCCGGAAGACCCTTTAGCGAGTTATGCGGGCGATCATGGTGCCGAGGTGTTTCGGGCCTGTGTCGCTTGCCACACACTGAAGCCGGATGAAGGACCGCGGGCGGGACCGACGCTTTCGGGGATTTTTGGCCGCAAGATTGCGACCTTGCCCGGTTATAATTTCTCACCTGCGCTTCAGAAGCTGAACATCGTTTGGACCCCGGAGTCGATTGCAAAGCTGTTCGAGGTCGGTCCGGCGACCTATACGCCGGGTACAAAGATGCCGGAACAAAAAATCGGCTCGCCGCAAGATCGCGATGCTCTGGTGCAATTTCTGGAAAAGGCGACGAAATCGAGATGAGCGGTCATGACTTCGATTTATGACTCTCGCGTTCGCGCAGATAATCCTCGGATGTGCGGAGTTTCGGGCGCTCGGGTGCGCCGTATGGATCGAACGATGCTTTCGTCACGGCCACCACGCGGCAGTCGTCGCACATCTTGAGCATTTCAATCCGTCCCGGCGCGTTTGCGAACATCCAGTGTTTTGCGGCAAGTTGCGCGGTGATGCGGTCGATCGTGCTTTTGGTCCCGAACACTTTGCCGCAACTGATGCAGTGGAAGGGCTCTTCTTCCTTCAAGATGCGCGCCGGTGCGGTGGACGCGCGGAAATCGATCTGCGGCACGAGACTGATCACTTTTTCCGGGCATGTTGCTTGACAGAGACCGCACTGAACACAGGCGGCTTCCGAAAATTTTAGCAGCGGCTTTTCGGGATTGTCGCCTAAGGCTCCGGTGGGGCACGCGGAGACGCAAGATAGGCACAGCGTGCAACCCTCGACGTTGATCTCGACTTTTCCGAACGGGGCGTCTTTGGAAAGTGGAATGACGTCGACCGGTGCGGGGGCCGCGCGCTGCAGTTCGCGCAGGGCGAGTTGCAGCACGTCGCGCTTGTTTCCCATCGGCTGGAAACTCGCGGGCGTTTTCACAAATTCGAAAGTTTCGATTTCTCGCAAACTTCTGCCCAGGACGTCAGGGTCGTCCGTTTCGATCGTGCCCAGGCAGTCTCCGCCGAAGCCGAGCCCGCCGAGAATCGCTTGGGCAATTTCAATCGTTTTTGACAATCCGCTAATATCGTGGCGAGGTTTTGCGCGCGTCAGGAAACGCAATGCCGATGCGCCGTAGGCGAAAGAGGCGGCGACAAATTCGAGCCCGACCTGGGTAACCTCATTGACCGCGAAGGGAAGCACATTGGCGGGCAAGCCTTCTCCATGGCGCGCAAGCGCGTCGATCATCTCGTCGCCATGCGCGGCGTCGTACACAAGCAAGATCGGATGCGCACCGCCCGCATCGCGATATGCGCCGAGGAGGGCCCGCGACTTCCGCATCAATGCGTCGGCCGACGGAAGCGCGTAGGCGGCCGCTCCCGTCGGGCAGACAGCGGCGCAAGCGCCGCAGCCGGCGCAGATATTTTCGTCGATGCGAACATGATCGCCATTTGGGGAAATTGCACCGGCCGGACAAAGATCGAGGCAGCGATGGCAGCCGATAATCCGCGAACGCGAATGCGCACACAGGTGATCCGTAAAACGGATATAGCGCGGCTTGTCGAACGTACCGACGAGATCGCGCGCCTTCATCACAGTTCGCAAAACGCCAGGCGGGTCGGACGGATCCGCGCGCAAGTAGCCGTCTCTCAAGTCGCCGGCTGAAAACAGCGCCGCCTCTCCCGAAAGATCCAAAATCAGATCACAACGCGAAACAGCGCCGTTGCGCGGCGATTCGAATCTGAGGATGTCACGCGAAGACGGGGAGGGAGGTGCATAATCGTCAACGGTGAGTTCGAATGCACCCAGATATCCCTTCGCGGCGCGAATCGTTCCTTTAGCGATGGGAAAGTCGGTGACCCGACGCGGCACGATACCGCCGGGTTTGGAAAGCAAAACGGTTACGTCGAGCTTGTCCATCAAAAGATTGGCTGCGTCGATCGCGCGTTCGTCGCGGCCGTAGACGAGAATTACGCCTTCACTATTCAGGGTGACGAGCGGGATTTCCGGCATCGGCTCGGCGGCAGCGGCGAGGAGTGCCGCCATTTTGGGGCCGGCATTCTTAGCGTCGGAGGACCAACCCGCCGTTTCCCGGATATTGGCGAAGACGATGGGCGAGTTATCGGAAAATTCGGCTGCGATTTCGGAAAAAAGCGGCGCCTCCTGCGTGCAGCCGACAGTGATCAAGTCGCCTTTTGCGGCCGCCTTCCGAAAACGTTCAATCTCAGCCCTGCACAACTGATCGGCCGTTTCGATCTCATCGCGGCGACAGACTTTGCCGATCGCCGCAGCATCCAGCGGCATCGAGCCCTCGCAGGAACACACAAAAATCTTTCGCGATTGGCCCGCCATCTGATCTCCAAGCGATCCTGAAGGCCCTTTTCCCCGGGCCTGCCTAGGTGCATACTTATGCCTCATCTACTCAACTACTAGCCTTAAGCTATATTTTATAAAACTAATAGAGCAACGCTTGGAGTTGAAATGGCCATCGACATGCGATGGCGCATCCATCACAAAGGCCGGCCTGATCTCGATTTGCCGCCAGCCTTTCGCTTGGTCGCGCTGCGAGAAAAAAACCGGGCCTTCGAACACGCTCAAGAGATTGCAGCCAAGGAAGGCGCCGGGACCCTCGTATGGGTCGGGCGATTTGATCTTGTCGAATTCGCCGTGGTACTCGAACCCGACGAGCCGTTGGCCGCCGCGCGCCGCATAATCTACGCCGGGATGAACGCATTGGCCGATACGCTCGCTATTCACGCGCCGCCGGAAACACTGATTAGCTTTGAATGGCCGGATGCTTTGTTCGTGGATGGCGGGCTGGTGGGCGGCGGGCACATCGCCTGGCCCAAAGGGTGCGAAGAGAATATGCGCCCGGATTGGCTGGTATTTGGCGCCATGCTTCGGACAGTAATCTTGGGCAACATCGAGCCGGGATTAAAGCCCCACCTTACGGCGCTGGAAGATGCCGGTTTTAGCGGGCTTGAGCCGGGTCGATTAGTAGAAACATTTTCGCGCCACTTTCTGGCAACGATCAACACTTGGCAGCAGGACGGTTTCGCGTCGATCGCGAAATCTTATTTATTACGCCTCCCGGTCACGAACGGAGCCCAACACTTGATCGATGGCGATGGCAATCTCCGTACACGAAAGAAAGGCTCGACGGAGGTCAACAGAAGGAGACTCCGGCGGGAACTTGCAAATCCTTCCTGGTTTGACCCCGAATCCGGAGAAATTTATTTGTGAAACTATTGCGTACCATTCGGCTTGATCCCTCCGACACGTTTATTTTCGAACGGGTGGCTGAACCAGGAGAGTGGGCAGTTTCCGGCGCCTTTGTGTTTTGGAGTGGGGATGCCTCCAGACTCGAGGCAAAATCACGCGCGGCGTTTCGTGGCGGATTTCTCGGGGTGATATCCTTGGGTTGGTCAACGCTGGTGCAAATCGTCGACGCGAAAGCGTCCGACGGCGACGCTGTCGTCGAAACGCTTGCCAATCAATTGGTTCGCTGTTTTGGCGCCCCAGATTTGAAGGCGGCGCGAACAGCGGCAGAGGAAGAAGTGAGTTTTGCGCAATCACTCTGCGGTCATCCTTCCGGGACGTTAATCGCAGTACACCGAACGTGTGACGACGGTGAAATTCGAGAGTCATTCCGCACCTTGCGGCCGCGCGATCCCTTGAAACCGCAGCGCGTGTTTTCCTTTGTCGAAGCGGAGGACGATAGCGAAGCGCCCGACGAGGAAATCGACCTTGTGGGACTCGCGAAAGGGAGACCGGAATGAAGGATTTCTGGCTTTCCTGCGGACACCATCTCCTCGATCGCGACGAAGGCAGAAGGCTTGCCGTAACCGACGAGTTTCTGAAAGCATATTTCGTACGCCCCGAGTTGGCGCCGCCGCCGGAAGCGTGCGTTGCCGAAAGAGCGCTGCATTCGGCACTCCTCGCCGATCCTCGGCGTCGCGTGGGAAAACAGGACATTGCCGCGATCGCCGATCCTGACGCGCGTGAAAACTGGACGCTGATGATCGATTTCCGCGACCATCTGTTGCGGCATTCGACGGTGGAGTCCGCCTATCTCGCGCTAGTCCGCGATGGTCCCGGCCGCATACCGCCGATGTTTTTCAACCAATTGGTGCACGCAATCCTGCGGAATGCGCTCCATGGCTGCGATGACGCCTTTCAGCTTCGCGCGGCCGAGCTTTTTTTTCGCCCCCAGCGCATGACCTTGCACGAAGGATCGCTGCTTGCCGCCGATGAAGAGAAAATCGCCGGTTCAAATCCGGCGCCAGTTTCGCCGCTGGTTTCAATGTTGGGTCTCGAGGCCTCGACCGCGATCGACATATTGTCCGAGGATAACGCCGAGGGCTATTTCGAGCGCAGCGATCTATTCGATATGGCGCTTGATCTCACGGCGGGCCGTCGCGGTCAGGCGGCCTTGGGCGAAGTCATCGAAATTTGGCTCAGGCACCTGCTCGCGGTGGATTCGAAGGTTGAGCCTTTTATTGCGGTGAAAAACGCGACTTTTCCTTGGTATGTTGGTCTTGATGCGGAAGGGACGCGCGTCGGAGACTGCTTGTGGAAGGGCGAGGAAATCGACGATCGGCAGCGCGAACAGGTCGCGGCGCTGTACACGCTGCGCTTTGAAGATCCAAATGTCGCCGCGGAAGAGGTCGGTCGCGGACCAGTGTATCTCATTCTCGCCATGACAAAGGATAAGGTCCTCCACATGAAACCGCAGAATCTCATCACCGGCTTGCCATTGCGACACCTGGAGGCCGTGACTTGAGCGGGGAGATCCTACGTATTCCGGTCGGCGTCGTCGTCGAACGTCGCAAAGCGAAAAGCGATTGGATCGATTTTACCTGGCTGCCGGTGTCGATCCTTGCGGGCATTCCCGCAGCCGAACCCTGGACGAAGTTAAGGGAAGACGATGATGGAGGTGCGACGTTTTATGCAGGCGCGATCGAGCTCGAACTGCATGCCGTGCAGACAACCTATTACCGCGACAATCTTGCCAGCGGCGAGCCGTCGCTTTGGGTTATTCTGCGGCCGGCGAAAGGTGTTGCGCCTTACGAAGTATTCACGGTAACGGCTGATCCTTCCGAGGGCGAAGCAATGACCGAAGCGGATGGCGATATTGTCGAGACCGTCGCCATGCCCGGCGTGATCAGAGAGCAGATCGCCGGATTTATCGCTAGATATCATGTCGAACGTCCATTCGTTAAACGCGAACGGGACCGTGCCAATCCGGAGGCGATCAGCCGCAAGAGTGCCGCGAAGGAAAACAAGCGATGAGCGAGCAAGAAAAGTTTCTTGAGCGCTGGTCTCGTCGTAAGCAGAAGGCGGCCGAGCTTGCGAAGGAAACCGCCGACGGCGAGCCAAAACCGGCACAAGCTGAAAACCCGGCGGCCGAAAAAAAGACAGACAAATCCTCCGTGCCATCCGAGCCTGGGAAGAAAACAACGGACGTTTTCGATGTGAGAAGTCTTCCGCCGATCGACTCCATCGCAGCCACAACCGACGTCCGTCCGTTTCTCGCACCCGGCGTGCCGCCGGAATTAACGCGCGCGGCGCTTCAGAAAGCATGGAGAAACGACCCCGCGATCCGCGATTTTATCGGCCTCTCAGAAAATTCATGGGACTTCAACGATCCCAATGGCATGCACGGCTTCGGCCCACTGCAATTGAGCGATGGAATGAAACAGATGGTGGCCCAAATGTTTGAGTTCGTTCGCGCCGGCGACCGCGATCAAACCGAAAAAACTCAGCAAACCGAAGAACTCGGCGAAGCGGTCGGCCCGAAAGCCACCTCGGCAGTTCAGAATTCGGCCAAGGAAGGAGGCGGGGCTGCGCGAATTGCCGACGCAAAATCCGGGGACCAAAAAAATATTCTTTCCCGCCAGGATATTTCAGCCACGCAAAAGACTTCGCATGATCATGTTGCAACGCAACGAGAAATAGGATCGCAGGTGAAAAGCGATCTCAAAGCCAAGGCCAGACACGGTAGTGCGCTGCCGCGTAAGTGACTGGCGGTTTAAACGCGGGGGAAAGCTATAGGCGAAAGCTATCAAGGTATTTGAATTGCTGATTGGACGCCTGACGGTAAGAGATTATCGTTTCTGAAACGAGCAAGAAACTCGGGCGTAAAAAATAGGGAGACGCTATGCGCGACCCCGGTCTCGCCGAAGCCTTCAGTTCCGTAGGTGGCGTCACTGAGCTCGCTCGTCGTTTGGGCATTGCCCAGCCGTCTGTCTCCAATTGGACGCGCGTGCCGGCGGAACGTGTAGCCGCGGTCGAGCGTGAGACAGGCATTCCGCGTTCCAGACTGCGCCCCGATCTTTTCGCTGAGGACCAAGTAACCTGCGATGTCGACGAAATCGATATCGCGCGCGCGCAAGAATACACTTTGTTGGCGACGCTGTTGATGCGCGCGCCCGCGCCCGCATTCTTGAAGCGCATCGCCAATTTGCGTGTGGATCCCAGTCCGCTCGGCCTCCTGCATGGACAGCTCGCGGAAGCGGCTGACCGGATCAGCGCCGAAGACATCGAACAAGAGTTTTTCAATCTATTTATCGGGGTCGGGCGCGGCGAGCTTTTGCCCTACGCTTCTTATTATTTGACGGGTTTTCTGCACGAACGGCCGTTGGCCAAGCTACGCGCGGACTTAGCCGCGATTGGCATCGAGCGCGCAGAAGATGTCTACGAGCCCGAAGATCACATCGCCATCATATTCGAAGTGATGGCAAGGCTCGCCAAAGGCGGCTTATCGGCGCCAAACGGCTCGGACCGCATGGTTTTCGAGAAGCATTTGCAACCTTGGGCCGGGCGTTTCTTCTCGGACCTGGAAGGCGCGAAGAGTGCGAATTTTTACCGCAGGATCGGAAGCCTCGGCCGCGCGTTTATGGAGATCGAGGCCGAAGCTTTCGCCCTGGCAAGATGAACCGTGGCACGGACATGAAACGGATTTGAGGAGGACGGCGATGAAAAAGGAAAAGAAAACAAAGGTCGGACGCCGCGATTTCTTGCGGGCGCTAGGCGCGGGCACTGGTCTCGCGGCCGTAGCCATGACACCGTTGGCGACGCCTGCGAAGGCCGATACCGAAAACAACGATGAGAAACGAAAGCCTCGCTACAAAGAAACCGATCACGTGAAAGCCTTCTATCGCGTCAACCGCTATCCAAGCTAAAGGGAGGCAGCCGTGCTGATTAAAAGAACAGATCGTGATGCACGCCGCGGCAAGCTCGCTGCAGCATTGGGGGATCAATCAAGTGGCGGTCTCGATCGCCGTACATTCCTTCGCCGGTCGGGCCTAGTCGCCGGCGGGCTTGCGACAATCGGCGCAATGCCGCTCGTCAGCGTCAAGGAAGCCAAGGCGGGACCACCGGCGGCGCCGGGGATGGCCGTTACCATCCGCAAGAATATCTGCACGCATTGCTCGGTCGGTTGCACGGTAACCGCGGAAGTCGCGAACGGAATCTGGATCGGCCAAGAGCCGAGCTGGGAGAGCCCGATTAATCGCGGCTCGCATTGCGCCAAGGGCGCCTCCGTACGCGAGCTTGTGTCCGGCGAACGGCGGCTCAAATACCCGATGAAACTCGCCAACGGTCAGTGGACTCGCATCAAGTGGGACCAGGCCATCGATGAGATCGGCGACAAGATCCTGGAAGTCCGTGAAAAGTCTGGGCCGGATTCCATCTACTGGCTCGGCTCCGCCAAGATGACGAACGAGGGTTCGTATCTATTCCGCAAGCTCGGCGCATTCGCGGGAACCAACAATACCGATCACCAAGCGCGCATCTGCCATTCAACGACGGTGACGGGCGTAGCCAATACCTGGGGCTACGGCGCGATGACCAATAGCTATACCGACATTCGCAACGCCAAGACGCAGATCATCATGGGTGGCAATCCGGCCGAAGCCCACCCGGTGTCGTTGCAACATCTATTGGAAGGTGCGGAGCTCAATCACGCCAACGTAATCGTCATCGATCCGCGTCTCACGCGCACCGCCGCGCATGCGACCGAGTACGTCCGTCTCCGGCCCGGCACCGATATTCCGGTGCTCTATGGGATGATGTGGCACATCATCCAGAACGGCTGGGAAGACAAGGAATTCATCAAACAGCGCGTCTACGGCTTCGAGGACGCGCGCAAGGAGATGGAGAAGTGGAATCCCGAGGAAGTCGAGCGCGTCTCGGGTGTCCCCGGCGAACAACTCAAGCGCGTTGCGCAGATGTTCGCCACGCAAAAACCCTCCACCCTGATCTGGTGCATGGGTCAGACGCAGCATACCGTCGGCACCGCCAACGTGCGCGCAAGCTGCATGCTCCTGCTGCTCACGGGCAATGTCGGCGCGCCCGGCACGGGTGCGAACATTTTCCGCGGCCACGACAACGTGCAGGGGGCGACCGACGTCGGTCTCGATATCGTGACGCTGCCCTTCTACTACGGTCTCGTGGAAGGAGCTTGGAAGCACTGGTCGCGTGTCTGGGAGGTGGACTACGACTATCTGCTTTCCCGTTTTGATTCCAAGAAGATCATGGAGACGCCGGGCATCCCGCTCACCCGCTGGTTCGATGCAACCATTCTGCCGAAAGAGCAGGTCGACCAGAAGGACAATGTGCGCGTGATGTTTGTGCAGGGCCACGCCAGCAACTCGATCACCCGCATTCCGGAATCGCTGAAGGGCCTGGCCAAATCCGAACTCATCGTCGTTGCCGATCCGCATCCGACCACGTGGGCATCGCTTGCACTGCAGGCGGGGCGCAAGGACGGCATGTATCTGTTGCCGGTCGCCACCCAGTTCGAGTGCAAGGGCTCGCGAGTCGCCTCCAACCGCGCCCTGCAATGGGGCGAGCAGATCGTCAAGCCGATTTTCGAGTCGAAGGACGACCTCGAGGTCATGTATCTCGTCGCCAAGAAACTCGGCTTCGCCGACAAGATGTTCAAGAACATCAAGGTCGAGAACAACTTGCCCGTGGCCGAAGATATTCTGCGCGAAATGAACCGCGGGAGTTTCTCGACCGGCTATTGTGGACAGTCGCCAGAGCGGCTGAAGCTTCACATGGCGAACCAAAAAGACTTCGACATGCGCACGCAGCGGGCGACGACGGGTCCCGCGGCTGGCGACTATTACGGGCTGCCTTGGCCGTGCTGGGGCAAGCCGGAAGTCAAGCATCCGGGTACGCCGCTGCTTTACAACACCAACCTTGCCGTCATGGACGGAGGCGGCACGTTCCGCGCTCGTTTCGGCGTCGAGCGGAATGGCGTCAACCTGCTGGCCGAAGGTTCATATTCGGCCGGCTCCGAGCTGAAAGACGGCTATCCGGAGTTCACCTACGGCGTGCTCAAGAAGCTCGGCTGGGACGTCGATTTGACGGCCGATGAACTTGCCACCATCCAGCGGATTGGCGGTGCCACTCCCGAAACGGTTTCGTGGTCGATCGACCTGTCGGGCGGCGTCCAACGCGTCGCGATGAAACACGGCTGCGTGCCTTACGGCAACGCCAAGGCCCGTATGAATGCGTTCGGGCTGCCGGATCCGATTCCGGTGCATCGCGAGCCGATCTACACGCCGCGTGTCGATCTCGTTTCGAAATATCCAACCTTGCCCGACGCCAAACAGTTCCGGCTGCCGAATATTGGCTTTACGGTGCAAAAAGCGGCAATCGACAAGGGCGTGGCCAAGGAATTTCCGATCATCCTCAGCTCCGGCCGCTTGGTCGAATATGAAGGTGGCGGCGAAGAGACGCGTTCGAACAAGTGGCTTGCCGAGTTACAGCAAGACATGTTCATCGAGATCAGTCCGTCGGACGCATCGGATCGCGGGATCAAAGACGGCGGATGGGTCTGGGTCACGGGCGCCGAGAATGGCTCCAAAGCCAAGGTGAAGGCGCTCGTCACCGAACGCGTCGGCAAGGGAGTGGCTTGGATGCCCTTCCATTTCGGCGGTTGGTTCGGCGGCGTCGATCTGCGCGGCAACTATCCGGCCGGCACCGATCCCATCGTGCTCGGCGAGAGTGCCAATACCATCACGACTTACGGCTACGATCCGGCAACCGGAATGCAGGAGCCGAAAGTCACTCTCTGTCAGATCAGAGCGGCATAGGAGACGCAAACATGGCTCGGATGAAGTTTCTCTGCGATGCCGACCGTTGCATCGAATGCAACGCTTGCGTCACCGCGTGCAAGAACGAACACGAAGTGCCGTGGGGTATGAACCGGCGGCGCGTCGTAACCATCAATGACGGCAAATCGGGAGAACGCTCAGTCTCGATGGCCTGCATGCACTGCACCGATGCGCCCTGTCAGGCCGTGTGCCCGGTCAATTGCTTCTACACCACCGCGGACGGCGTGGTCTTGCACTCAAAGGACCTTTGCATCGGCTGTGGCTATTGCTTCTACGCGTGTCCGTTTGGGGCGCCGCAATATCCGCGCGTCGGTAACTTCGGATCGCGCGGCAAGATGGATAAATGCACCTACTGTGCGGGCGGTCCCGAGGCCGACGGAACGGCTGCCGAATACGAGAAATACGGCGCCAATCGCTTGGCGGAGGGAAAATTGCCGCTATGCGCCGAGATGTGCTCGACAAAATCGTTGCTTGCCGGCGACGGTGAGGTCATCGCGCAGATTTACAAAGAGCGCGTGATGAAGCGCGGCTACGGCTCCGGCGCCTGGGGATGGCAAACCGCCTATCGGGAAACGATCACGGGTTGAAGCGGACAAAATAATAAGAGGGAGGAAAGAGCAACATGACACGGTTTCTTGCCAGACTTGGCCTCTCCATTGGCGCGGTGGCGCTGGTGTTCATGCTAGCAATTGCGTTGCCGGCAAGGGCGCAGCAGCCCTCCACGGTCAACCCGACTGCGGATGCGGTGAACGAACAGCAACTCTTCAAACAGCAGCAGCGCATTCAGGGCCTCATCAGCATCCCCGATACGAAAGAAAGCGTGCTCATCCAGCCTGCCGGCCGCGAATGGAGATTCTTCCACGAAGTGGTGCTGCGTTGGATTGGTGCGATCGCGGTAATTGGAATGGTTGCCTTGCTCGCCGTTTTTTATCTTCTCCGGGGCACGATCAGGATTGCTGCGGGCCGCTCGGGCCGTAAGCTGCTTCGCTTCGACGTCTTCGAACGTGCGGTGCACTGGATGACGGCCGTGAGCTTCATCATCCTGGGCCTTTCCGGTCTCAATATTACCTATGGCAAAGTCCTGCTTTTGCCCCTCATCGGGGCGACCGCGTTCAGCGATATCTCCGTCGTGCTCAAATACGCTCACAACTATCTGAGCTTTCCCTTCACGATTGGCCTCGTGTGCATTTTTTTCTTGTGGGTAAGAGACAACATTCCTGATCGCCTCGATATTCAATGGTTGAAGCAGGGTGGAGGCATCGTCGGCGACAAGCATCCGCCGGCGCGTCGTTTTAATGCCGGCCAAAAAGGCGTGTTCTGGCTCGTGATTCTTGCCGGCGTGATCATGGCGATTTCAGGATATGTCCTGATGTTTCCGTTCTACGGCACGGGCATCGCCAATATGCAGTCGGCGCAGATTTTTCACGCCGTCGTTGCCGTTCTCTTCATCGCCGCCATGCTTGCGCATATCTATATCGGAACGCTGGGGATGGAAGGTGCATTTGACGCCATGGGCTCGGGCGAAGTCGATGTCAACTGGGCGAAGGAGCATCACAAACTCTGGGTAGAGGAAGAGATGGGGGGCCGGTCCGCGCTAACGCCGAAGCCACGAATGACCGCCGCGGAATAATCGATTTAGAGCGGAACAAACGCTGTCCATTAATCACGCTCCCGGCGCGTTGGCGTTGGGAAAGAACAGCTGCTTGCCCTCGATCTTGTAATTGGCAATCGCTTTCTGGCCTTCCGGCGAGATCAGCCAATCGACGAAGGCCTGCCCCCATTCCTTCTTTACGTGCGGGTGCTTCTCCGGATTCACCAGCATCACACCGTATTGATTGAACAGGCGCTGGTCGCCCTCAACCACGATATCGAGATCGCCGCGGTTCTTAAACGATAGCCACGTGCCGCGGTCGGACAACACGTAAGCGTTCATGGCAGAGGCCGTGTTGAGCGCGGCGCCCATGCCCTGGCCGATATCGCGGTACCAGGGGCCTTTGTCAGCGGCGATGTCGATGCCGGCGGACTTCCAGAGATTGAGCTCGGCGATGTGCGTGCCGGAACGGTCGCCGCGCGAGACGAACGGGGCCGCCTTCTCCTTGATTGTTTTTAGCGCCGCGACGATGTCCTTCGCGCCCTTGATGTGGGCCGGGTCGGATTTCGGACCGATGAGAACGAAGTCGTTGTACATCACGGGGTAGCGTTTCACGCCGAAGCCTTCGGCGAGAAACTTTTCCTCCGCCGCCTTGGCATGAACGAAGACGACATCGGCGTCGCCGCGGCGGGCGGTGTCGAGCGCCTGGCCGGTGCCCTGCGCGATCACCTTCACCTCGATGCCGGTTTTTGCCGTGAAGATGGGCAGGAGGTGGCCAAAGAGTCCAGAATCCTGCGTCGAGGTGGTCGAGGCAACGATGATCGACTTGTCCTGCGCTACAGTTTGCGGCGCTGCGAAGATCGCGGCGGCGAGCGCCACGGTGACGATCAGTGTGCGGCATATCAGCATGATGAATCCTTCGAGTGTTGTTGTGTGTTAAACCAGCAAATCGCCTCCGATAAATCTTTTTGCTTCGGTGGTGCTTGGTTTTGCGAAGAATTCTGCAGCCGGGCCGGTTTCAATTACGCGGCCGCGATGTAGCAGAACCATCTCGCCGCCGATGCGTTTGGCCTGGCCGAGATCATGCGTCGATAGCACCACCTTGACGCCGCGCGCGGCGACTGCGCGCACCACGTCCTCGATTGCCTTGGTGGCGTAGGGGTCGAGACTAGCCGTTGGCTCGTCGAGAAACAGCACGGCCGGATCGCGCGCCATCGCGCGGGCGAGCGCGAGCCGTTGCTGCTCACCGCCGGAGAGCCGCCGAGCCGGCCGGCGTTCTAGACCGTTGAGTCCGACCAGCGACAGCAACTCGGCGATGCGCTGTTCGTGTTCGGCGTGCGGCACGCCCGCTGCGCCCAGCGCATAACGAACATTGCCGGCAGTGCTGCGACGGAGCATGACCGGCCGCTGAAACAAGATCGCGCGCCGCGTCGACGGCGACACCTCGCGCCCGCCCCAGATGATGCGGCCGCGCGAGACCGGGATCAGTCCCATCGCCGCGCGCAACAGCGTGGTTTTGCCCGAGCCGTTCGGTCCGATCAGAACAGTAGGTGCGCCGGACCTGAGAATGAGAGACACTCGATCGAGGATCGCCACCTCACCGGCGAGGACTCCGGCTTCTACGAACATGATTGGCAAGTCGGAGGCAGGTGCGCGCATATTCATCCCGCATAGCGCTCGCCGGCGCGGCGTACGCCCCAGGCCAGCGCGTTGATCAAGATGATAATGAAAATGAGCACCATGCCGAGTCCGATCGCGAGCGGCAAATCGCCCTTCGACGTTTCCAGCGCGATCGACGTGGTCATAGTGCGGGTGAAGCCGTCGATATTGCCGCCGACGATGATGATCGCGCCGACTTCTGCTGCCGCCCGCCCGAATCCCGCAAGTAGCGCTGTCATAAGGGAAAATCGCGCATCCCAAATAAGCGTTGCGATCCGGCGCCCCGGTCCGACGTTCATCGCCACGAGTTCGTCCTGATATTCGACCCACAAATCTTCGATCGTTTGTCTTGTCAGCGCGGCGATAATCGGCGCAACCAGAATCGTTTGCGCGATAATCATCGCCTGCGGCGTAAACAAAAGTCCCCAAGAACCAAGCGGCCCTGATCGCGACAGCGCCAGAAACACCGCCAGCCCCACCACTACCGGCGGCAGGCCCATCAGCGCATTGAACACCACAATCACAACCTCCCGGCCGCGAAATCGGACGAGCGCAATCAGCGCGCCCAGCGGCACCCCGATGAGGCCAGCAAACAGCACGGCGCTCAGGCTGACGACCAGCGACAGCCGCACTATGGCGAACAGCCCGGGATCGCCAACGAGCACCAGATGGAGAGCGGAAACGTCTTCCGGCATGCGTCAATCGATAGGGAGAGAGATTCTTTAAGTCAATATTTGATCGATATCGTGCGATCGATTAAAAATTATCTCGCCATAGCGAGAGGCTATTTCTAACAAACTCCAGGCTAGGCGATCGAATAAATCTGCAGTCTGGGACAGACGGGATCGAGTGGACATTAAACGTCGTGTGCGCCCATTTCGGATTCTGACCCCAAGCGGACATTCACGACGCGGCCGACAAAAAGCCGCAAACGATGAGCAAGGCAGAGCGAATACCGCATTGGTGAACGGAAACGCGGGTTCGCCCGATGTCCGCTTTTGGCACGGAGTGGACATTGGCGGACGTAATTCGCAGAATGGCAGGTTATGGGACATTTGGAACGATCCGACTCAATACGAAATTCGTAATACGGTCGCAGCGAGCGCCCTCAAATGGAAATGTGCCTTTCAAGGTCGAAGCAAGCCGACCGTCCAGTGACTGCCGCAACAATCGACGTGCTCTATGTAAACGGGTTTTCACTGTTTCAGGCCTGATACCGAGAGTGGATGCGGTCTCTTCTATTGTCATTTCTTGCACGTCACGCATTACGAACACGAGGCGAAAAGATTCTGGTAGCGCATCGATTGCATTTTCCAAGAGCTTACGTATTTCGCTCTGCGCTGTAAGGCGCTCAGGATCAGTCTCTACGATCATAGTGGGAAACCGTATAATTTGAGCGCTCATTCCTTGAACCGAGTCAAGATCGTCTAACGAAACCGTGGGTCGCTGTTTTCGCTTTCGTCCTATCGCCTCATTCAAGACGATTCGCGTCAGCCAGGTCGACAGCAGCGCGGTGCCACGAAACTTAGAGATCTTCGAGAATGCTCGGAGATAGCTCTCTTGCACCACATCCTCTGCTTCTGAGTCATCTTTCATCAAAGCGCGTGCAATCCTGTAAAGTCTTTGATTGTGCCTTTCCATAATAATTCGGAATGCAAGTACATCTCCGCGCCTTGCACGCTCAACGAGTTTAGCCTCACTGAATAGACGGGGGTCGTCTCGTTTTAATACTGGAGAGCGAGGCATAATTTTCCTCTTCAGCGGCCGCCTCGGCTTTGGTTAGTTGCGCCGTGCAAATTTATTGCAGCCAAGAATTCCCGACGCACTTCGGATATATCATGGAAGATACCAAGCATTCGTGTGGTGACCATACTGACGCCACGGGCATGAACCCCGCGGGTGCTCATGCATGAGTGCGTTGCCTCGATTGCCACCGCAACACCCCGCGGCTTAAGTACCTGATCGATTGCCTGCGCAATCTCCGAGGTCATTCTTTCTTGAATCTGCAGGCGCTTTGCAAAGATACGCACCAGTCTTACTAGCTTTGAAATGCCCACTACTCGCCGGTTTGGAAAGTAAGCAATATGCGCATGTCCGACAATCGGCGCCATATGATGTTCGCAGTGAGATTCGAAGTGCACATCGCGCAAAAGCACCATTTCGTCGTAGCCGGCGATCTCCTCAAAGCAATTCTCGAGTAATTTGGTGGGCTTCTCGTCGTATCCGGCAAACCACTCGCCGTAAGCACGAACCACGCGGTCGGGCGTATCAAGAAGCCCCTGCCGCAAGGGATTATCCCCGGCCCATCGGATCAGGGTCCGCACCGCCTCTTCGGCCTGCAGGCGCGAGGGGCGGCCAGAATTCGCGCTTTCGACGTCGTCGCACACCGTTCTGTGACGTTCTGCTACCACGCTATCCATCGTTGTTACCTATCCGATCTTGTTCCGCCTACGCTCATTAGATGCGAGCCGGAAGGAAAGGTTCCCGTGCGTTCTGGGAACCTTTGGCTCCCAAAAGCAATCTAATGTGGAGTGGATCTCGATGGTTCCGGACGCTGAAATCGTGTCGTTTTAGGGGAACACAGAATGAGCAACTCCCAGCCTACAAGCCAGGGGCCCGATTTATCACTGGGGGTGGCTATCTCAGACATTCCCGCAAGTGGCTTGTTGAAGGGTCACGTCGGGGAGGAAGATGTGCTGCTCGCGCGCGGTTCTTCCAATTCGTATTTCGCGATCAACGCTCACTGCACTCATTATCACGGACCGCTCCATGAGGGGTTGCTAGATGGAGATACCGTGCGCTGCCCGTGGCATCACGCATGCTTCAGCTTGCTTACGGGCGAGGCACTTCGTGCGCCGGCCTTCGATCCCGTTGTGTGTTGGAACGTCGAAGTTCGCGGCGAAAAGATTTTTGTTTTGGGCAAGAAAGAGACCTCACCGCACATCCTTCAGAAATCTTCCGGTCCAAGACCCTCGCGCATTGTGATCGTTGGCGGCGGTGCAGCTGGCTTCGCTGCGGCGGAGCGGTTGCGCCGCGATAAATTTGACGGAAATATTGTAATGCTCAGCGCCGAGATGGACGCGCCGGTCGATCGACCCAATCTTTCAAAGGATTATTTAGCGGGTACCGCGCAGGAAGAATGGGTGCCTCTGCGAGCAAAGGGCTGGTACGACGATAATGACGTCGATTTGCGGTTAAACACGAGGGCAGTGAAGATCGACGCCGATGCGCGGGAGGTGGAGCTTGGAGACGGTACGCGCGCTTCGTATGACTGTCTTCTGTTAGCCACCGGAGCGGAGCCAATACGACTGAATATCCCCGGGGCCGATCAGGAAAATGTCCATACCCTGCGCTCGCTCACGGACTGTCGATCTATTATAGCGGCCGCCCAGCGTGCGCGCCGGTGCGTCGTTATAGGCGCAAGCTTCATTGGGCTTGAAGTTGCTGCCGCATTGCGAACTCGCAAACTCGACGTGCACATTGTGGCCCCGGAGAAACGTCCGCTAGAAAAGATATTCGGCGCTGAGATCGGAGACTTCGTGCGCACATTGCATGAAGAAAAGGGAGTCGTTTTTCATTTAGAAGACACGGTGACATCAATCGGGAGTAAACAAGTTCGTTTGAAAGGTGGACAGACGATCGACGCCGATCTCGTTGTCGTCGGCATCGGTGTACGCCCGCGAACGGAACTCGCTGATAAGGCCGGCTTGAAGGTCGACGACGGCGTGCTAGTCAACGAATATCTAGAAACAAACGCGCCAGGAATTTTCGCCGCAGGCGACGTTGCGCGTTGGCCCGATCGCTATGGTCGAGAAAATATCCGCGTTGAACATTGGGTCGTAGCCGAGCGGCAGGGAAATGCGGTTGCCCACGCCATATTAGGCGTTCGCAAGCCGTATCAAGATGTGCCATTTTTCTGGAGTCAGCATTACGAGGTACCGATTAATTACGTCGGACACGCCCATGATTGGGACACCCTGGACATCGACGGTGACATTCGTGGTCGCGACTGCGTCGTGCGCTATCGTAAGAACGGAATTGTACGCGCCGTAGCTTCAATCTATCGCGACATTGAAAGCCTTGCTGCGGAAATCGAGATGGAGCGGTGAGGGTGGCGTCGGCCGCCCGCATGCTTCATTCTGTGCGAATTGGCTGAAGCGCGCCAGGGAACCCGCATCCGAGCTCTTCGCTTATACGCCCGATGCAGTTGAGTTCTTGATTTAAGATTTCGTCCTGTTCTTCACGCCAACGCCGAACTCGTAGACGAGTCTTCCACCGAGCCAACCGCCGACCCCCATCAGCAAAAATCCCGCGATGGCACCAGCCGCAGCGCCAAGCTCTGCCGTCGAATGGTTCATGGCGGCGCCAGCGGACATCGGCAGCAGCCAGGCGAGGAGGAAGCAGATCCAGACCGTTCCCATCGCCATGAGGTGCCACGTGGCCACGCGCATCTCCGCACTGCGACTGTCGATTGAACGCAGTTCCAAAACTCCCGCGAGCATCGCGAGTATCGCCATGATCAACCCGGCGCCGTTGGCGAACTGGGCGATCCCGGCGGCTTCTCCCACGCCGGCAGCGCTTGCAACATATGCCCCCGTTGCCACGGTCCAAAAAGCGATCGGGAAGTGGACCAGCACGGGATGGATCGGATGGCCCCAGATGCGCATCGGGAGGTATTGCGCCGCCTAAGCCTAAAGCATGCCGAAAACCGCCCCCAGCAGCGTCAGGAAGCCGATGACGGCGACGCCGGCGTGGATGAAAACGACCGGTCGCGGCGCCACCTCGCGACGCAAATGGATCGAGGCAAGATAGAAACCGCCCAGCGCGGCAATCAACAGAATCACCAGCGCGGCCATCGCCGCACCCGAGATGCCGGTTTTGAGCGCCGCGTAAATGACGAGGAGCAGACCGATCGCGCCCAGCGCCGCGTGCAGCAGCGATAACGGCCACGGTGCGAGCCGGCCGCGAAGAACGGATGACGCGAGCACGAGGCCTCCAAGCGCCCCGATGGCAAAGACGATGAGGGCATAGGTCAGCATGGCAATTCTCCGTGCGCTGCAACAACACGATCATTCCCCTCGAGCCCGCCCGTCAGCGCGAAGATGGCGTACCCGATGAGGGCGTTACTGCCTCTTATTAGATGCAGCAGCGGCGCAAAGGTTCCCCGTGGCTTGTGAGCCAAAAATCACAGGAACTACCCCTTGATCGTCAGTCGTATTCTTCCATTATTTCAGGCGACTAGCGCGAAGTTTGTGGCACTTAGCGGACGTTCCACGCAAAAGTCATCTCCGCTTAGGTTAAACAGCAAATACAGAACTCTGCAGAGCCAAATCAGCCGTCGATCAGCAGGCTCGGCTTTGCCAGCGCTCTCAGGACTCTGCGATCCGCGACGAAGATATCCCGCCCGCGAGCGGTGACGCCGTGCTTTTTCAATGAAGTAAGACTGCGCGACAAATTCTCCGCCGTCATGCCGAGCTGCGAAGCCAGCGTGCGCGGCGCGTAGTAATTCAATGCTTCGATCGCAGTTGGTCGGTTCGTAGAACCGACATTATGAAATTTTGCTTGTGCTTGGGTGCTCGGATGCAGTCGGATCTCCACCTGGCTGAGACTGCCCCGATGCAGTAATCTCCTTCCGCCGGTACAAGAAAATTCGATTGGCCTATATGAAGGACTGTCCGATGGCGACGACCAGAAAAGCGGATCTCGATGCGGCGGCTGCCGGCTGCCCGTTTCATGCGGATCTTGCCGCCGCCGCACGCGGTCCCGCGGGACGCAAGACCATGGTGCTGACCGGCGCATCACGCGGCATCGGTCATGCGACCGTGAAGCTGTTTTCGGAAGCGGGCTGGCGGATCATCACCTGCTCGCGTCACCCTTTCGACCAAGACCGCTGTCCATGGGATTCAGGCACCGTGGATCACGTCCAGGTCGATCTCGCCGATCATCGAGCATTGTCGTTGGCGATTGCCGACATCAAGGCGCGGCTCGGAGGCGGTCCATTGCATGCGCTTGTCAATAACGCCGGCATCTCGCCGAAGGCTCCGGACGGCGGCCGACTATCTTCGCTCGTCACCCCGATCGATACCTGGATGAGCGTTTTGCGCGTCAACTTTCTGGCGCCGATCCTGCTTGCGCGTGGTTTGTTCGAGGAACTCGAGGCCGGGCGCGGTAGCGTTATCAACGTAACGTCGATGGTCGGCTCGCGGGTGCATCCGTTCGCTGGGACGGCCTACGCCACGTCGAAGGCGGCGCTTGCCTCTCTTACCCGCGAGATGGCGCACGACTTCGCTCCGCACGGCATTCGCGTCAACGCGATCGCGCCGGGGGAGATCAAAACCGATATTCTCTCTCCGGAGACTGAGGCTCAGCTGGCGCCCACCATTCCGATGCGGCGAATCGGCACGCCCGAAGAGGTCGCTAAGGTGATTTTCTTTCTATGCTCCGATGGCGCGAGTTACGTCACCGGCGAGGAAATGCAGATTAACGGCGGCCAGTCCCTCTAACATCGCTCGCCTGAAGTCATTGGCACTGAGTGTACCGAAAACCTCACCCGGCGCTGATTTCGGCTTTGGCGGGTCGGCTGGACGTCATTGCTCGATCCGATCGAAGCCGGTCATGATGCCCTTCCACCCGACGGGGACGCCCGTGGGAGACCTTCTATGAATCGCATCACGGGACGCTCGGCATTCCTCGCATTGCTTCAGGACGAGGGAGTCACGCATCTCTTCGGCAATCCGGGGACCACTGAGCTGCCGATCATGCATGCGCTGAAGGAGCATCCCGCTCTAACCTACGTGATGGCGATGCAGGAAAGTCTCGTGGTTGCCATTGCGGACGGATTCAGCAGAGCCTCGGGCCGCCTCGTCGCCTGCAACGTCCATGTGGCGCCTGGGCTCGGAAATGCCATGGGCGCGCTGTACAACGCCAAATTCACCGGCACGCCGATGATTCTGACCGCTGGTCAGCAGGAGCAGGGGCACGGCCTGATGGAGCCGATGCTCTATGGGCCGCTCGTCAGGATGGCCGAGCCGCTGGTGAAGTGGGCGATCGAGGTGACGAGGCTTGAGGACTTACCGCGAATCGTGCGTCGCGCGGCCAAAGTTGCGACGACGCCGCCGACTGGACCCGTCTTCATCTCGCTCCCGGGCGACATTCTGAATTCCGAGGCCGGCATCGACCTTGGGCGCTCGACCCGCGTCGATACGCGGGTGAAGCCTTCGGACGAGACCTTGCAAGCGCTGGTCCAGCGCATTCTTCGCGCCGAGCGTCCCGTTATCATCGCCGGCGACGAGATCGTGAAGAGCGACGCGTTGGAGGAAGCCGCGCTCTTTTCGATGACGCTGGGCTGTCCCGCCTATCAGCAGTCGGTTGCCTACGGCGCGCATTTCCTGTCGGAGAGTCCGTGCTTCATGGGCACGGTCTCCCGCGTGCAGAGGCAGACCCGCGATATGCTGGCCGCGCACGATCTAATGGTCGTGCTCGGGGCGGATCCGCTGCGTATGTCGGTCCACAGCGACATCGATCCGTTGCCGAACGGGATGCCGATCTTGCAAATCGGCCTCGTCGAGTGGGATCTGGCCAAGAACTATGCGGTCGAGATGGCGCTCAAGGCCGACGTGAAGGAGACATTGCGGGCGCTGATCCCGGCTCTTAAGGTTGCGGGCGGTGCCGCACTCGAAAAGCATGCGAAGAACGGTATTGCCGCCCTAGCATCGAAGAACTGGACGGCGCGGCGCGCAAAGCTCGTCGACGAAATCTCGAAGAATAAGGATTGCACGCCGATCGACCCCGACTGGCTGACGCTGCAGCTTGTCGAGGCGATGCCTGCAAACGCCATCCTCGTCGACGAAGGACTGACAGCCGCCCGCCATATGCCTGCGCTGCGTCCCAATCGTGACCGGTATGGCTACCACGCGCTTGCCTCGGGCGGCATCGGCTGGGGGCTGCCGGCGTCCGTCGGTGCGAGCCTCGCAAACCCCAATCGGCCGGTGGTCTGCTATTCGGGCGACGGCAGTGCGATGTACTCGATCCAGGCATTGTGGACGGCAGCACATCATCAGCTGCCATTGACGGTCGTGATCGTGAACAACGGTGGCTACCGGATCATCAAACAGCGGCTCCTGGCCTTCCACCATAGTGACCATTTCGTCGGCATGGATTTTGTCGACCCGCCGGTTGATTTCGCCGGCCTTGCTACGGCTCTTGGGCTCGAGGCAATCCGTGTCACGAAGGCAAAGGATGTGGCTCCTGTGCTTGTGTCTGCATTCGGCCGGCCGGGCGCGAAACTGATCGAGGTGGTGGTTGAGGGTTCTGTAAGAGCCTGAAATCAGCATGCTGATAGGCGGCGAGCAGTGGTTTTATCCCAATGTCCGCGATCCGAACGCATGAGGCGATCGATCGTCGCGCTTGCCCCCCGCATCCGATGACAACCGTAGGCGAATCATAACCCCATGTCATTGCTGGAGAATTAGAAGTATGATGCTTTGCATAGAAGTGAGTGATTGAACCTCTCGGATAAGCGTCATGCGCAAAACGGATATCGACACCCACAAGGCTCTGCCCGGCGCCTTCTACAGCCGCTTGCATCGATTTGCTCTTTCCATGGGAGCTTTTCTCGTCGAGGCGTTCCATTTGCTCGGCCTCTTTGCCATTGGAGCGTCGACCGTTTGGGCCGCCATCGCCGCATTCGTTGCGATGGTCGATAAGGGCCATGCATCCATCGAAGATCTTCTGTTGTTATTTATTTATCTTGAGATTGGAGCGATGGTTGGGATTTATTTTAAGACCAATCATATGCCGGTCCGTTTTCTCATCTACGTCGCGATTACCGCTTTGACGCGCCACATGGTCGGCGTCGTCACCGTTCATCCGACGCCCGAGATTGAGATGATCATCATGGCCGGGGCGATCCTCGTTCTTGCTATAGCGGTTTTGACTCTGCGCTATGCTTCCTCTCGCTTCCCGTCGACGTCGACACCGGTCAAAGCAAACTCTCGAATGGGTGCCGACGAAAAGTAAGGTTTGCGAGTTGCATCCGCTGCTGCGCCCGGAAACGGCTCTCGTCGGTGAGCTTGTGTGGCGGATAATCGTCCATCACACCGGCAGCCCAAATCCTCCTACATGGAAGTTTTAGGCATCGCGGCCGCAGCATCGGCGATTAAAGCAATCCGTGTTTGCCAAGCAGTTTGACGGTGCTGGCTTGCGGGCCCTTTTCTCCCATTTCCTCCGCGAAGGTCACGCGTGTTCCAATTTTCAGTCGCCCGAATCCCTCATTCAACACGCTGTTACGGTGAAAATATATTTCGCGCCCATCAGCGGCTTCAAGAAAACCGAAATCGTTGTTGAGCGTGGTCACGGTGCCGACGGGCGGCTCGGCGTGGGTCTTGACCTGACGCCGGAGGTGGCGCACCCGATCTTGCAACTGGCGGCGGGCGCGTTTGAACGCATCGTTGATCGCAAAATCGATATTCGCGTGCCGCTCATCAGCCGGGGGCGTGCGGCTGATGTTGACCTCCCCGCCATTGGGCAAGGCAAGGTGAATATTGATCTCGTAGAGTCCGCCGGTGCGATGATGACCGCCCGGTCCTTTCACCACCACGCGCGCAGCCGTAATCCTGCCGAAGCGGCTTTCAAGTCCGGCAACATGACGGGCGATACTATCTCGCGCCGTCTCGGCTGGTTGCATCCCTTGAAAATCGATTGCTACAGGCGTCTGCATGGTTCACTTCAACATGCCGGCTAATAACGTTCGGGCGAATATCTAGGTTCCCGCGCCCACGACAAGGCTGTATGCATAGCGAACTGATGTAGCAGCTTAACTCAAAGTCCGGACGCAGCTACAAATAAGCCGGTACTTATTCAGTGGGCTGTCATCTGTTGGAGGCGCTCCACATGATTGCGGTGATTTTCGAAGTCTGGCCCGCGGATAACCGCCGCAAGGACTACATGGCGATCGCGGCCGATTTGCACGCGGACCTGAGCGCGATCGACGGTTTCAGTTCCGTGGAACGCTTTCAGAGCCTCTCCGACCCCGAAAAGATTCTGTCCCTCTCATTCTGGCGTGACGAAGAATCTGTGGCGCGCTGGAGAAATCATCAAGCGCATCGAAAGAGCCAGGCCGCCGGGCGGTCGGGAATATTCAAAGACTATCGATTACGCATCACCGGCGTCATTCGAGATTACGGCATGCGCGACCGCAACGAGGCGCCGGCGGATTCTGTCGCCGTGCACGACCGCTCCGCCCCTACCGTGTCGCCCACGGATGCACGGGACTAAGCACGCGAGATCGGGTCTGAATGATGAAAATCATCACCGGGCGGCCCCCGACCTTAGCGCTGCGGGGCATGGTCGCATGTCCGCACAGTCTGGCTTCGCAAGTCGGAGTTGAGGTTCTGCGCGCCGGCGGCTCGGCGATCGACGCGGCTATTGCCACGAGCGCAACACTCGCGGTCATCTACCCGCATATGACGAGCATCGGAGGCGATGCGTTCTGGCTGATATACGACGCGCAAGCAGACGCCGTGCGGCATCTGAACGGCGGCGGCAAGGCAGCGAGAACAGCGAGCGTCAAATGGTTTGCCGACCGCGGCTTGAGCGAGATTCCCTATCGCGGCGCCATTGTCGGGACCCTGACCGTTCCCGGCGCGGTCGCCAGCTGGTGCGAGGCCCACCGGATATACGGCAAGCTGCCGCTCAAGCGCTGCCTCGATGCGGCAATCGATTATGCGGAGCATGGCTTTCCGATTACTGAGCGCCTGGCTCATTGGATTAAACTCACCGGCGAGGACTTGCAGCGAAGTCCGGAAGCGGCAGCTATTTTCCTCGCCGCCGGCCCGCAGCCCAAGCCGGGCGCCGTTCTGAACAACCCCGACCTTGCCCGAACCCTCCGAGCCCTGGCTGCCGATGGCGCCGCGGGCTTCTACGAGGGGGGCGTTGCTGACGAATTCGCCCGCTTTGCCTCGGCAAACGGCGGGTGTTTCGATCGCGAGGATTTGAGAAATCACGATGCGGAGTGGTCGGCGGCGATCAGCGGCACGTATCGCGACGTGACCATCTTCGAAACGCCCGCCCCGACGCAAGGCTTCACGGTTCTGCAGATGCTGAAGTTGTTGGAACCTTTTGAATTGTCGCGAAGACCGTTTTTAGGCCCCGATCACGTCCATCTTATGGTCCAGGCTAAACAGCTGGCCTATCATGACCGCGACCGTTGGCTGGCGGATCCGAAATTTGCCGATGTCCCGATCGAGCATCTCTTATCCGATCGTTATGTGGCCGGGCGCCGCAAGCTGATCAATCTCGACCGGGCCATACCTTGGGATCGGGTGCCATCCTCCGGAAGTCTCGCCGGCGATACGGTCTACATCGCCGTTGTCGATCAGGAAGGCAACGCCGCTTCGCTCGTACAAAGCCTGTACTGGGGTTTCGGCTCGGCCGTGGTGGCGGGGCGTACCGGCGTCGTGTTGCAGAATCGCGCCGCGTATTTTTCGCTCGATCCCGCGAGCCCAAACAAAGTCGAGCCCGGCAAGATTCCGTTGCATACGCTGATTGCCTCGCTCGCGTTCCGCGGCGGCAAATTATGGGGCGTCATCGGTGGCATGGGTGCGGACGGCCAGCCGCAAATCCATCTCCAGGCCTACGTTTCGCTCGTCGATTACGGGTGCAATATTCAGGAGGCGCTCGAAGCCCCGCGCTTCCTCTCGGGCCGTTTCGCACTCGGCGAGGCGCGCGACACTTTGCATATCGAGGCGCGCTTTCCGGCGCAAACCATTGCGGAGTTAGCCCGCCGAGGACACCCAATCGACCGTTGGGGGGATTGGAATGAATTGGCAGGTCACGCGCATGGGATCGTGATTGCGGCGGAGGGTAGCGTTCGCGCCGGCGGCGCCGACCCCCGCAGCGATGGGGCGGCTCTGGGATATTGATGGCGCATTCGCTGGCCAATAATTTCCAGAATGCGACGCTGCCCTTGAATAAGTGATTATTCGCGCGTGCTAGCCACATTCGGGCGCCACGGCGGAATGCACGGATCGCAATTGTCAATAATTTAAGACCGCCATGGAGTGGGTAAACGGCGACGAACGAGGTATTCATGCCACACGAGGGCCATGACGAATAAATCAAAAATCGTCAGCAAGATGAGGCCGAACGAATGCGTGTAAGAGAATCTGTACAATTGGTAGACGATAAATAGGCCGAGCACCGCCAGCGACGCCGGATATGACCACATTTTATTTCTCAACAGACCGATGACGAGAAGTATCTTTATCAATCCATGACTCAGCAAATAAAACGCGTAAAACTGCTTGTTGCTTACGGAAAAGTCCTGCACTAGATTCAAAAGATAGGTCGCGATGAAATCGTTCGGATTTTCATTCAATTCTTCCTGCGTCATTGTATTCACCCAGGCGGCGATCGTATCCGTACTGACGAGGTACAAGGCAACGCCCCCGAAGCATTCGACCAGCGCATGGGCGCCCTTTAGAAGCACGCCAATCTCGAAAGCCTGGTGAATTCGGCGCTCGTTCATCGACGACTTCCAATTCTACCGTCGAGGATTGACGGAGCGGACAACAACTCTTCTCCGCCAACAACCGCGGTCGCGGCGAATTTTCGCCGAAGCATTTTGCGGCGAGCCTCAGTGTGCGGGGCGCACTGCTGGCAATTCCGATCCTATACGATCAGCAGCATACACCGCGTGACGCTGGAGCATGTCTGGCGAATTTACCTGGCTCAATCCGCTGCCCGGTAGGGCGGTTGGCGTATGGCCGTGGGCTACTTGGCGGAGCGGACAAATTAGGCGATATACGTCGTCGACGGAGCAAACGATGCCGGCTCCAACGGAACGCGCCATCCAATGCGACTCGCCCTAGGTCTAGAGCGTATTGGTTTGATTACCCTGCGCGCCCCCTTTCTTGCTTGCTTCATCCTGTTTGCTTTGTGCACTGCCGCATTTTTTGGTGCGGAGCGCATCAAGGTCGACGACTCCTTGAGCCAATTATTTCGCTCCGACACCCGCGAGTTCAGGCAATACGAGGAAGTGACCCGGCGCTTTCCTTCGAGTGAGTTCGACGTTCTTGTCGTGGTGGAGGGAAAATCGCTTTTGCAGCGCGCTTCGCTCGAGAAGCTGCGCAATCTCGTCACGGACCTGCAACTGATCGACGGCACACGCGGCTTGATTTCGTTGTTTTCCGCGCGCGAGCCGCCGCAAGGAGATCAATTACCCGCGCCGCTTTTCCCCGAGCAGCTGCCAGAAGGCGCGGAATACGACAAACTGGTCGAGCGCATAAAATCGAACGAGATCATCCGCGGCAAGCTCTTATCGGAAGACGGCACGCTCGCGTTGATCGTGCTCGCGCTCGAGCCGGAGATCGCAGGAACCGGCCGGCTCGGTGAGACGATCGAAGAAATTCGCAAGACGGCGGCGGAAGACATGGGCGGGGCGGATCTGCGCGTTCAGCTCTCGGGCGTGCCGGTGATGCAACTCGAGATCCGCAACGCTGTCGAGCGCGACCGGTTGATCTACAACACGGTCGGATTTGCCGCGGGCTGCATCATTGCGATGGCGTTCTTCCGGCGCGTGTCCTTCATGATCGTCGCAGCCGCGCCGCCGCTAATCGCCATTTTGCTTGCTCTGGGCACGCTCGGCTGGCTCGATTTCCGGCTCAACATGTTTCTCAATGTGATGACGCCGCTTGTGATGGTCATCAGCTTTTCGGACTCCATGCAGCTTACCTTCGCCGCGCGCGACCGACTCATTGCAGGCGAATCGAAGTATGACGCCTTCCGCAAGGCGATCTTCGTCGTCGGACCGGCCTGTGTGTTGACGCACGCTACCGCCGGCCTCTCTTTCATCGCGCTGCAGTTCTCGTCGTCCGATCTCATCCGCACCTTCGGGGAAGCGGGTCTGATTGCGACGATCATCGCGCTCTTCGCCGTGCTGTCACTTGTGCCGCTGCTCGGCGTTCTGTTGGTGCGAAAGGAAGCGGCCTTTGTCGAAAAAATTAGAATTGCAGACACCGGCGTGAATGCCCTCCGCCAGTTCTGCAATTGGATCGCGCTTCGAATGGTGAACCGGCCCGGCCTTTACAGCGCGATTGCCGTGCTGGTTGTGGGGGGCCTTGCGCTTGTTTACTCCAATTTGGATCCGCGCTACCGGCTGGCCGATCAGGTGCCCGACCGTCACGAGGCCGTCGCGGCCAGCGGGCGTCTCGACGCCAAACTCACCGGCGCCAATCCCGTTGACGTATTGATCGAATTTCCGGCGGGCGCGCAGCTCTATGCGCCGGACACGCTGCAGACGATTGCCGAGGTGCACTCCGTTCTTGAGCATCAACCCGGTATCGGCAATGTCTGGTCGATCGAAACGCTGCGCCGCTGGTTGGCGGAGAAAGCGGGGAAGTCGGACATCGCCACCCTTAAGCAATACGTAGAATTGCTTCCCGAGCACTTGGTCCGCCGCTTCATTTCGCCCGAACAGAACGCGGTTGTTGTTTCGGGGCGGGTCGCCGATCTGGATGCGAGCGAGATCCTGCCTCTCGTCGAGCAACTCGACGGGGCCATGGGTGAAGTGCGGATGCGGCATCCCGGCTACGAGATCGCGGTGACGGGCCTGTCGGCGATCGCCGCGCGGAACAGCGCGAATATGATCGGGAAGCTGAACCGGGCGCTCACCGCCGAGTTTATTTTCGTCGCCGCTTTCATCGGGCTCGCCTTCCGCTCCTTCGTTGTGATGCTGGTCAGCATCTTGCCCGGCATTTTCCCCGTCGTGCTTTCGGGAACCATCCTATGGCTGACCGGCGAGGGTTTGCAGTTTGCGAGCATCGTCGCGCTCACGGTGTCTTT
>Ga0070697_100000233_pt1 | contig 45113 bp, 42 predicted proteins | sample KBSK1501metaG_FD_65475 | JGI IMG/M metagenome (GOLD analysis project Ga0070697, IMG submission 65475) | Corn, switchgrass and miscanthus rhizosphere microbial communities from Kellogg Biological Station, Michigan, USA - KBS K1-50-1 metaG | ecosystem: Host-associated > Plants > Roots >... | reverse complement strand
TTCGCCGGAAATCTTGAAGTCCCACTTGGCAGGATCAAAGTGCGGGATGCTGCCGTAATGGAGCACCGGCCACTTGAGAGTGAGCGACTGCCCCGGCGGCAAACGGCCTTCGGCCTTAGCGTTATTCTCAAGCTCTTTCCTTGTTCCTAGTTTCCCGAAGAGGCTCATCGTTCAGTTCCCTTCTTCGCTTCAGCGCTCCTCTTTAGTGCCCATTGGCGTTTGGCTTCGCACCTCCTCCATTTCCGTGCGTGCTCCAACTTTGGAAATAGCGGGTGGGTGTTGCACCGAGCTGTTTTTTGAACATGGAGATAAAGGCGCTTGTGCTGCAATAGCCAGCATCCAGGGCCGCGCCCGTCACTTTTTCTCCGGACGCAAGCAACTGCAGGGCGTGAAGCAGGCGGAGTTGCTGGCGCCATTTGCCGAAAGTCATTTTGGTTTCCGCAAGGAAGACGCGCTCGATCGTTCTTTTGCAGGCGCCGCAGTCTTTGCAGAGCGCTTGCAGTGTTTTCGGTTCACCGGGATTGGCGAGCAAGGATTGGACAATTCTCATGGCTCGCGCGTCCGCCGGACGTGGAAGTTGCAGAGGGATGGAATCAACGGCCTGCAATTGGTCGACGAGGATTTCGAGAATTCGCTTTTCAACTGGGGCTTTCTTGTTCAGCCGCTTAAACGTGCAGGCATGGAGAATCAGCTCTCGCAAAAGCGGAGTGACATTCATGACGAAACATTTCTGGGGAAGCCCTTTCACGAACCCTGGAAGAAAATAGAGAGTTCGCATGGCGACCAGCCCGGAAATGGTTACCGAGTGGGGCGTTTTCGCGGGAATCCAGACGGCGCGCATCGGCGGGACCACCCAGATGCCCTGATCGGTGCGAAGGGTCATGACACCTAGCGAGGCGAAGATCAGCTGATCTTCTGGATGGAAATGCAACGGGATCATGTGTCCATCGGGAAGGTCGGCGGAGACGCTGGCGACTTGCGCGAGCGGGCGGCCGCGCTGGTCAAAAAGGATGCTGTGGCACTTTTCCGACATTTGTTGTCACAATAGCGAAAGAAAACTTCCCCAACAAGTGCTATTCCTCGGAGCCGGGACGCCGCAGTCAGGAGAAAAAAAATGCTGGCTTCGATGAACATGATGGGGTTCATTCTCACCAAGGATTACGAGAAATCGCGTGCTTTTTACGAGGGCAAGCTCGGATTCGAGTTTGCGAGTCTGGACCAGTTTGCGCTGGTCATGCAAGCGGGCAAGAGCATGATTCGGATCGTGAAGGTTCCGACTTTCAGTCCGCTGCAGAGCACGGTGCTGGGATGGGAAGTGGACGACATTGAAACCATGGTGGAGTGCCTCGCGAAACGCGGCGTGGTGTTTGAAAAGTATCCGTTCGTTCAAGACAAAGAACGCGGGATTTGGACCACGCCGGATGGCAGCAAAGTCGCATGGTTCAAAGACCCGGACGGAAATGTCTTGAGCGTCTCGCAGCACCATTAGGCGATGTCGCGGTGATTTACGAATCATGAAGGGCTTTCCGAGGTGGCGGGAGGTACCGCCTGTGGAGTGGGGGCATTGAGGGCCTTGGGATTCCCTTTCGCTATCGCCCAGGCGTGGAATTCGGCCTCAAACTCCCGTTGGTTAATCTGAGCCTCCTCATCATGTTCGGCGCGGAGTTCTTTCTTCAGAGGAGGCAGACTATTCAGGAGCAACTGGCACATGTACGCCATGGCGATGGCATCGAGTCGCGCGATACGTTTGCGAGCTAGCTGTTTGACGAGGTTGCCGAGGAGTTGATTCACAGACTCCGCAGTGGAGAAATCATTGAGAGAGCCGAGGAGTTCTGCGGCCAGGACTTCCGGGTCGGGTTTTGCGGCCGAAGCTTGCCGGAGATGATGCGTGCAAAGAGAGTCGTGATCGGCGGCGCGGAGCATACGGCAGCGTTGGCCGCGGGGACTGACGTGTTGGCAGTGATGATCGGTGTTGTGCTTTGGGGACATTGGAGTTTCCTCTCAGAGTAAGAAGTGACGAAGCAAGGATGGAAAGATGCGATAACGCCATGAAAAGTAGATCCCTCGATCCGCTCGGGATGCCACCCAGACTGGCAGACGCTGCGCGAAAACGTCGGAACTGGGGGCACTCGGATGATGGCAGGTGAGCAAGGGTTGAAAGATGAGTGAGGATTTTAGGCCGGGGTGTCCCCACCCCCTATCATTTGTGTAAAGATGTGATTCGATGGGAGTTAAGAGGCAGGGGTCTGCAAAAGATGTGATTCTAAAGGGGTTGGCGGCGGATCGGCGATAAGAGGTGGATGTATCGCTGGGGGAATTTAAGCGGAGTTCGCGGAGAGCGCTGACCAAGGCGAGATTGAGTGGCGCGGGCAAAGGAGATCCTCCTCCTACGTGGTCCTCCCGCGCAATATCTTATGATTATAGCGAATTGGTACTTATTGTCAAGGGATAACTGATAATTACTTTAGTTTGTTGGGGATGAGAGGTGCCAATTCGAATTGGCACCTCGAGATTTTGAAGAAATTGAGTGGTGAATCAGTTTCCGTCAGCCCGACTATTCGGGAATTGACAATGGCTGCTCCCGTTGCGCTACTACAAGACTAATTATAAAAGTGCTATACTCCGGCAGCTTCATTCCGGCTTGACGGAGAGTTAATGAATGTTGCCGGACGACCCCAAGCGCAGATTTATCGTAGCGTTGAAAAGACTGTGCGTCATTTCGGTCGGAGTCATCCTAACGACCGTGATGCCCGCGGCTGCCACTAATCCGCCCCAAGGTAGTCCAGTGCTTCAAATCACAGAGCCTTCAGGAGGAACGATTGTGAATCCGGGCCAATCGCTGATTGTGCGGGTCACTTCTCCAACGCCTGCGTTATTCCCGGAAGTAGGCGTGATTGGAGAGGCGATCGGATTTGCTGGCACAATCTCGGCACTGCCGGGAGAACTATCTGTCCAAATACCGAAGGATATCAAGTTGGGGAAGCATAGTATCTCGGTTGTAGGCAGGCCGCAATCCGCTAAGGAGCCGATATTTGCGGCGACTGAAATTGACGTGGAAAGACCGGATCTTCCCGCGAGCATGTCCGCCTCGTTCTCAGGGCTCCAATTCGATTCTCCGGGAGAGCAAGTTCATTTGGACGTGTTCGCCGGGTTTTTCGACCGCACGACAAGTCCGATCAAAACCGTAACCTACGATGTTACGGAGTCGTCGCACATTAGCTTTTCCTCCGCGAACACAGAGGTCGCGACTGTGGACTCATCGGGGCAGGTGACAGCCGTTGCTCCGGGAGCAGGCGAGATCAGAGTGACATACACGCTCGGAGAAATCAGGGTTTCGATTGGGGTCCCAGTGCACCTGCGCAATCCTGATGAGGAGGGGACTGGCGCGAACAAGTTCTTGTTTTCCATTGCGCCGGGGCTGCAGAGGGTTGAGCCCGGAGGTTCTGCGAGCTTCAAAGTAACCGTTTCGAGCTTTTCCAATTTCTCTGGCGAGATTGAGTTCACCGCGCATGGCTTGCCAGAAGGCGCCGCCGCGAACTTCACGCCTATCTCGGTTCATGTACCGGAGTCCACCACCCTGACAATTTGGACCTCGGCATCGACGCCCTCCGATACCTACCCGATTTTTATATCCGGAAGAAGCGGAAAGCTGAACCCTACCGCAAGTGTCCTACTCATCGTGACCGCAAACGGTAAGAGATAAATTCTAATCTGTTAGAAGGCGACGGTGGGGCCTTCGCCGAAATTAATAGAGGCGCGGGAGAGCGAGGATTAGTCTCGCCTGACGCCGAAGTGGCGAGTTTGGCCTTCGGCAGCCGCAGGGCTACGGGCGGGCGCGTTATTTCTTCGCCCCAATTTCCTCTCCGCCGTCTTGGTGTCGTCTCAGAATGGTGAACGCACCGTGTTCGTTCTTCGAGAACTCGAATTGGGTGGGCCACGGCTTGGAAAAGAATTTCGTATCCGACTCCGGAAACACCGCAAGCGTCCCGCCATTGTCAAACTCGACTAGCAGATGATTGCCCTCGGGGACCATCTTCAGGCTGTAATGCGGAAACTGGTACGTCCCCTCATACCGCGTCAGAACTTCCTTCGACAACGAGATTTCCTTGTGCACGGAAGGAATGGGAGGGGTCTCCCCGTATGCCACCGCCGCAAGTGCCCTCGTCATCTCGCTGATGACGGTGCCATTAAGATTTGCCAAAACGATAACGGCAATCCTATCTTCGGCGTAGTAGGCCATATCTGAGTTAAACCCAATGTTGTTCCCATCATGTTCGATCATCAGGTGGCCGTTGACACGCTTGACATACAAGCCGCAGGCATAGTCACTCTTAAAGGGTGTGGTCATTTTGCGCAGAGATGCAGGTTTCAATAGCTTGCCGCCGAACAGTCCCTCGTTCCATCGGAGCAAATCCTCGGTCGACGAATAGAGAGAGCCTGACGAAAAGCCCATCCTTGCATCGGGACGGTCCGCATTTTCGATCCCATTACTGCCAGGCCAATAACCGGACGCACGTCGCGGAATGATAGTCACAAAGGACATGAGTCCCGAGTCCTTCATTCCCAGCGGCTTGAAAATATTCTCCTGAACGAACTCCTCGTAGGTCTGTCCGCTGATCCTTTCTAGCAAGTACCCGAGCACGATGTATCCCAGATTGGTGTAGGCCCATCGTTCGCCCGGCTGAAAGTCCAGAGGTTTGTCGTTAAAGACCAACTTGTCTGGAGTTCCGGGTTCATACTCGGCGGCGTCGCCGGGGATGCCGGATGTGTGCGTCAGTAGGTGATAAATGGTGATCTTGTCCCAGGATGCGGGCGCTTCAGGGAGGTATTTCTTGACTAAATCATCGGTCTTTAATTTTCCGCGATCCTCAAGGAGCAAGATCGAGGCTGCAGTGAATTGCTTCGTCATCGAAGCGATATTGAATCGAGTCGTGGGAGAATTTGGAACGCTCCACTCCAAGTCCGCCATGCCATAGCTCTTGCTGAAAATGACCTTTCCGTCTTCAGCTACCAGTACACTTCCCATGAACATCTGGGCATCGACATAAGGCTGCACAACTTGCTTCAAGCGGTCGGAGGGCGCTTGAGCACTGGAGGCATAAGCCAGCACTGCGAGGGCAATCGCTGGGGGTAGCGTCCGAAAAAGCCGCATAGGCGACCGCATCATCCGCCGATTGTACATGCTGGTAAACCCCAGGAAAAGGGATAGGTAAACGCCGTAGCGTTGACCGAACCGATCATTACCGGGGGATTGGACTTACCGCTCACACGTTTGCCCGGACGACTATCTGCATGAGTGCTGGCGTTCGGGTATAATGGCCGCCAAGTTGCGTCCCCCAAAGGCAGCACATGTCTGATCCCGGCCCTGGAGTGGGTATCCGTGACGGCGGTTTCCCAACCGGTCAGCGTCTTGAATCCTGGAAAGAGATTGCGAGTTATCTCCGAAGGGACAAACGGACGGTACAGCGGTGGGAGAAGGAATACGGTCTGCCCGTTCACCGTCTTCAACTCGCTAGCGGCAGCACTGTTTATGCGTACGCCGACGAGTTAGACGCGTGGTATACACGGCGCCAACCTCCGAGCTTTCCCGTAGAGATAGGACCCAGCAATGGGGACGATTCTGAAGAAGATCCTCTGGTTAAGGGAACCGTAGGTGAACCTGCGGTTCCCAATGTCTCCGTAGGGCCCAAGGTCGACGTGGTCGTTGATAATGGCGGTTCAGAGGCGCCAAGTGACGACAGTGATGATTCAGGATTTACTCCTTGGCAAGCGACCCTTGTAAAAGTCATCGTTGCCCTGGGATTGGTGACAGTTCTTGGGCTTTTTTTGTTTTCGCAACGATTCCGATTGGCTGGACCGAAACCGGCGACCGGTAAGATTCGGCTGGTCGTCCTTCCGCTGAAGAATCTAAGCGGAGATTCACAACAGGATTACTTCAGCGCAGGCCTGACCGATGAAATGATCACGCAGCTTGGACGTCTGAATCCGCAGCGTTTAGGAGTGATCGATGCGGATTCCTCGAAGCGCCTGGCCGGGAAATCGATTGCTGATGTCGGCCGTTCGCTGGAAGTGCAGTACGCGCTCGAAGGCAGCGTGCGGCGCGGCGGGAATCAGGTTCGCATTGATCTGCAACTGGTGCAGGTGGGCGACCAAACGCAGGTGTGGGCCGATTCCTACACCGGTGACGTCGGTGACATACTGCGGGTGCAAGATGAGGTAGCGACAGCGGTCGCCGGACAAATTCGAGTGGCGCTTCCCGTGGGTACGGGCAGCGCGAGCCGCACCGCGCTTGCGGCAGCGCGACCCGTCAATGCAGAGGCTTACGACGCCTACCTGCAAGGCCGCTTCTACTGGACCAATCGCGGCGATGTGCCCAAGAGCATTGAAGCGTACCAGCTGGCCATCCAGAAAGATCCGAAGTACGCGCTGGCCTACGCGGGGCTGGCCAGCGGCTACGCGCTGTTGAGCCAGGTCCCTTATGACGATGTGCGTCCCAGCGAAGCCAAACCCAAGGCGCGTCAAGCTGCGGAGCGCGCGCTTCAACTCGATCCGAACCTGGCCGAGGCACACGCGGTGCTCGCCAATGTTGCGTTCAGCTATGAATGGGATTTCAAGGCAGCCGAGCAAGAATTTCAAAAGGCCCTGGCCCTTGATCCGAATAATGTGACCGCGCATCAGTGGTACGCGCATTTTTGCCTGGCCCGGAACCGGCTGGCGCAGGCCCAAGAGGAAAATGCGTACACACTGGACCTCGACCCAGTTTCACCACTTTTCAATACGGTACGGGCTGAAATCCTTTACCACGAGCGGCAGTATGACGCAGCCATTGCCCACGCCCAGCACACCATCGAGGAGTATCCGACGTACTGGCCGGCATACTTGTGGCTTGGCTCCGCCTACCGCGAAAAAAAGATGTATCCGGAGGCACTGAAAGCGTTTTCCGTGGGGCGAAAAGTTTCCGGGGACTATCCCATCATGATCGCGTTGTATGGAAATACGCTGGCATTGTCGGGAGATCTAGCCGGAGGAGGCAGAGCGCTCGCCGAACTCCGCAAACTCAACAGCAAGCGCTACATTTCAGCGATTTACTTCGCGGCTATCTATGAGGGGCTGGGAGAAAAACTCCATGCTCTCGACTGGCTAGAGAAGGCTTATCAGGAACGCAACGACCGGCTCGTCTATCTTGCCGTTGACCCGCTGGCTGATTCACTGCGCTCCGAGCCACGATTTCGGAATTTGATGATTCGCATCGGGCTAGAACAGTAAGTGTTGTGATGAGAATCCAAATACGGATTCTGATCGGTACAAAAAGCTTTTATGAGAATCAGGAACTTTGGTAACCGTCTGAGCAAGAGAGGGTTGCAAGACTGAATCGCCTGCCCTGGCGCCGACGCTGCGGCGCCGCTAGTCCCCGCATATCAGGCGACAATGAGCGACATGAGTGCGTTCCGGTGACGAGTCGTCGCTTGCCGCTTGCCACGTTCGAATGGGTTTCGTAGGCTTGCGCTCGGACGATTTTTCTGGAGGTTTCATAATGAAAATGAATGCGGCAAGAAGCTTGGTCTCATGGCTTGGGATGCTTGTGCTCATGACTTTCGGGCCGATCGCGTCGGCTGATGAGCCAGGGCAGGAAAATCACGATCATGAACGCAGCACGGCGGAGGACTTTCTGGGGCTCAAGGTAAGGCCGATTGCAATTGGGCACCATGGAGTCGCGCCGAATGAAGGCGAGGACCCAACCTTGCCGCTAGAGAACACGGTCGAATCTGTGCGTGACGCGTACCGCTTGGGCGCGCGGGTCGTCGAAGTGGACGTGCAACTAACGCAAGACGGGCGGCTGGCTGTTTTCCACAACGACTATTTGAACGACTTTACGTGCATTCACTCACTGACGCTAGACCAGCTCCAACAGCGCTTGCCGTACATCCCGGAGTTGCGCCAGGTACTCAATGTTGCGCGCGAATTTAACGAAAGGGCCGGCGACGACCTGGGAGGCATTTTCATCGTCGAGTTAAAAGCGTTTTCGCCGCATTGCGATCCGGCGGACGAACTTGAACAGGCAGTGGTGTCCGCGGCAGTGAATGAAGTGCGAAAGGCGAAGATGGATCACCAAGTGATTTTCGATTCGTTCTCGCCAGCCTTGCTCGACCTTGCGGGAAAAACCGCGCCTGAAATCCCGCGCGAACTGGATATTTCGGGGCTGCAGCTGCTGAGTCCGGCCCAGATTACGGCGATTACGGGGCTGCCGGTCACCATCATCGACAAGAAAAACTCGCTGGGGCTGACGTGGGCCGAGATTGGCCTGGTGTTCCGATTGCCGGGCTATGCTTCACCGCAACAGTTCCTGGCGACTGGGATGGGACTAGGGGTCCGTGTGGTTGGGGGCGAAATGAACTTTTTCGGGCCGGCTGAGCAGGCGCAACCGGGCAGCGGCGCAGCATTTGTGTCGGCAGCCCACGGACTCGGCTTGCGTGTGTTCGCCGATCCGTCCAACACAGAAGCGGACTGGAATTTCTTCGCGTCGCTAGGTGTGGACGCCATCTACAGCACCATCCCGCTGGGCGTGCAATTGGAGCCGCCGATTCCCCAACAGTGAGCAGGAAAAGAAAAAACAGCTTCTCTCCCTACTCTCCGAACGACAATGCCGCTCGGAGAAACAAATTCAGACGGAAGACAGAGCGGATTTGGCGATGATGAGAGTGATGTCGTCGTGTTGTTCGCGTGGGCTGAATTGGCGGACGTCGTCGACGATCGAGTTGAGAAGGGACTGGGAGGGTTGGGCGCGATGGCGGCGGAGGGATTCGATCAGGCGGTGTTCGCCGAATTCGTCGCGATTTTCGTTGAAGGCTTCGGTGATGCCGTCCGTATAGAGGGCCAGGGTGTCGCCGGGGCAGAGCGTGCGTTCGCCTATTTCGCAATCCCACTTTTTGAAAATGCCGAGGACGGTGGCGGTGGCATCGAGGTGGTCGATCGAATCGTCACAGCCGAGGATGAGTGCGGGCAAATGGCCGCAGTTGACGTAGCGGATGCGGCCGGTTGAGACGCAGTAGTCGGCGAAGAAGAGGGTGGCGAACGCGCCATCGGGAGTGTTTTGAGAGAAGAGTTGATTGACGGCGCAGAGGAGGCGCTGGGGTTGATCGAGGGAGATGGCGCATTGGCTGCGGAGATTGGCTTGCAGATTGGCCATGAGAAGAGCGGCGGCGATGCCCTTGCCGGAAACATCGCCGATGACCAGGCCGAAACGGTCGGGGCCGAGGTCAAGAAAGTCGTAATAGTCGCCTCCCACGGCGCGTGCCGGGAAGCAGTGACCCGCGTAGTCGAGCCTGTGGATCGGCGGGCGAATCTGCGGAAAAAAGCGGCACTGGACTTCGTTGGCGATTTCGAGTTCCTGCGCGGCGCGGCGTTCGACTTCGAGTTTTGCGGCGGTGGTGCGACGCTGGGCTTCGAGGGCGTGAGTGACTTCGTCGAAGCTGACCAGGGAGAAAATGTTGCCGTCAATGTCGCGGAAGCGCGTGGAGACGCCGCCCCAGATGGAGGTTTCCTCGCCGAGCAGAGGAGATTGGATGGGGCCGCGGACCGTGCTGGAGTTGGCGGGATCGAACTTGATGCGGCGGAGGCGAGGAGTGTGATTGAAGCGGACGCCGCGGCGAGACCACTCTTTATATTTAGAGACCACATCTTCGGTGATGAAGACGACTTGCGTGGAACGGCCGATGAGCTTGTATTGGACAGAATCTGGCTTGGGGGCAATGAGGGAAAGAACGGCGGAGCCGTCGGGAGGAGCGACGGCGACGAGGCGTTCCCCGGATTGAAGCTTGACGTCATAGGCGAGGTGGAAGCCGAGTTGGTCGAGGTAGAAGCGGAGGCTGCGGTCGAGATCACGGACGAAGATTTGGGTGGAATGGATACGCAGGTGAGGGGAGGGATTCGGGGATGGTGCGGGGGCGGACATGAAGGAGATTATACGGCGGGTGCGGCGATGTGGCACTTGGGAACTAGAAGGAACTACTTGGGTTTAGTCCAGCCTCTAATTGTTTAGAATTGACCAAGGAAAAGTCCAACATACGCCTGAGAGACTTATATTTACTGCTATTTCTCGTTTGGGCCTGATGTAAGGCTGGACTAGAACGACCTGAGTAGAAGCTCCGCCAAGCCCGTTTACCCGAACTTGAATCTCATACTTGCCGGCCTTCAATTGGTCGAAGGAAAACTTCCCATCGTCACCCGTTTGTTGCTCGGCAATTTCCGCGCCCGCCCGTAGAACCATTACCTTTGCATTTGAGACGCGGTCACCTGACGGAAAGAAAACAATGCCGCAAATACGATGGACGGGCTTGAGAGGTGGTCGTGCTATGCAGGTGGTTGTAGAGCGGGCCCCAGTGGCATGCAAGAGAAGAAATCCACCAACTATCGCGACGAGTGATGCTTGAACTCGTTTCATGACTTAGATTCTAGCGCGGCAGGAAAGGGACTCAAGTCGAGTTTCCTCGCAGGCACTCAGCATGGGGCGGGATCAGATCGCTAATCGAGAGCTGAGACACAGTGCGGGCCTGCGCTAGGGTGACAGAGTGGGTCGAAGTGGGCGACAATTTGTTACGGTCGAGGCTCGGGGAACGCGGGCGAGCGATTGCAAAGTGACAAGACTCGAGAATCACCGGTCTAAAGACCGGCCACTACAGGGGCTGAGATGACGGCGAAAATATTGGATGGGACGAAGATACGGGACGCGATATTTGCGGAATTGAAGGATGAAGTGGCGATTTTGGAGTCAACGGGGATACGGCCGGGGCTTGCGGCGGTTTTGGTGGGGGAGAATCCGGCGTCGCAGCTTTATGTGAAAAGCAAGATTGCGGCTTGCGAGCAGTTGGGGATGGGAAGCGGGTTGATCACGCCGGCGGCTAGCGCGAGTACGGCGGAACTTTTGGCGATTGTGGAGGATTTAAACCGGGACAATGATACCGATGGGATTTTGATTCAGCTTCCTTTGCCGGCGCAAGTGGATACCAAGCGAGTGCTGGAAGCGGTTGATCCGGCGAAGGATGTGGACGGGTTTCATCCTGTGAATTTGGGGAAGCTGGTGAGCGGGCGGCCGGGGCTGGTGGCGTGCACGCCGGCGGGGTGCATGGAGATTTTGCGGCGGAACGATATTCCGATTGAGGGTGCAAACGCGGTAGTTCTGGGTCGAAGTGACATTGTGGGCAAGCCGATGGCTTTGCTTTTGATGCACGCAAACGCGACCGTGACGATTTGCCACTCGAAGACGAGGGATTTACCGGACGTGTTGCGGCGGGCGGACATTATGGTGGCGGCGATGGGTAAGGCGGGATTTGTGCAGGCAGATTGGATTAAGCCGGGCGCGACGGTGATCGATGTGGGGACAAATCGCGTGACGGATGCGGCAGAGGCAGAGCGGCTGTTACGGAATTTTCCCGCGCGGCTGGAAAAATTCAGAGCGAAGGGGAATGCACTTGTAGGAGACGTGCATCCGGATGCGGTGAATACGGCGGGAGCGATTACGCCGGTGCCAGGAGGAGTTGGTCCGATGACGATAACGATGCTGATGAGCAATACGGTGAAGGCGGCGCGGATGCGGCGCGCGAAAGCGATTCCACGGATGATTCCTGCGGGCGGGCCGGCCGGCGCCGGCGCGCGATAAAATACAGAATGAAGCGACTAGGCCTTACGGGAGGAATCGCGAGCGGCAAGAGCGCCGTTGCAGGGATTTTGCGCGAGCTGGGATTCAACGTGATTGATGCGGATGGTCTGGGGCATACGTTGATCGAGCCGGGGCAGGCGGCCTATGGCGAGATTGTGCGCGAATTTGGGGCGGGCATTTTGGATGAAGAGAAGCGAATTGACCGCGGGAAGCTTGGGGCCATAGTGTTCGCAGACGTTGGGAAGCTGGAGCGGCTAAACGCCATCTTGCATCCGCGAGTGGAGGCAGAGATTCATCGTAAATTCACGGAGTGGGAGAAAGATGGGGTTCGAGACGCGGCGTTTGTGGAAGCGGCGCTGCTGGTGGAAGCGGGGTATCAGAAAAAACTGGATGGATTGATCGTGACATGGTGCAAACCGGAGCAGCAGATGGAGCGATTGCGCGTGCGAGGGTTGAGCAAAGCGGAAACGGAGCGACGGATTGCGGCGCAAATGCCGGCGGAGGAAAAGCTGCGGTACGCTACGGAAAAGATTGATTGCTCGGGGTCGATGGAGGAGACGAGGCGGCAAGTGGACGAACTGGCGGCCAGGCTGAAGCGGGGAGCGGCGGGACGCGTCTAAGAAATGTGCGGGTCTAAGGACCCGCCACTACAGAGTCCTGGCGGTTATTTTCGTGTGCTAACGTAAGATCTAGATGGAGTCGGGGAAGGATTGCGAATATGAGCGCGGGAAAAATATCGAACGTGACGCGACTGGTGATTGTCGCGGTGGTGCTGATTTCCGGGGCCTATTGGGCGGGAGGGCGATGGGGCCAACGCCAGCCGAGAAAAGTGGAGGCGTTGCCGATGGGAGCGGGGCTGACGGACGTTGCTCAGCGAGACGCGGCGCTCACGGACGAGGAGTCCATCAACGTGCGGGTTTACCGACAGGCGTCGGCGGCGGTGGCAAATATTCTGACGAAGGCAACGGAATATGATTTTTTCATGGACCCTGTGCCGGTGGAAGGAGCGGGGTCTGGGTTCGTGATTGATCCGCAGGGGTACATTTTGACGAATTTTCACGTGGTGCAGGAAGCACAGTCGATTGAGGTGGTGCTGGGCGACCAGTCGCGGTACCCGGCGAAGTTTATCGGAGCGGACCAGCGGAACGATGTGGCGCTGATAAAAATTGAACCGAAAGGCAAGCCGCTTGTGGCGCTGGCGCTCGGGGATTCCTCGAAGCTGCAAGTGGGGCAAAAAGTTCTGGCGATCGGGAACCCGTTCGGGTTTGCAAGCACGCTGACGACAGGAGTGGTGAGCGCGCTTGGGAGGAACGTTCAGACGAGCCAGACGACATTAATCGACGAGGCGATTCAGACGGACGCGGCGATTAACCGAGGAAATTCGGGCGGACCGCTGCTCAATTCGCATGGCGAAGTGATTGGGATTAACTCGGCGATTTATACGCCAAGCGGGACGACGGCGGGAATTGGTTTCGCGATTCCGGTGAACACGGCGAAGAGGATTGCGCACGATTTGATGACGGAAGGGCGAGTGCGGCAGGCGTTTCTTGGCGCGCAGACGCTGGAAGTGGGCGGATGGCTGGCGGAGGCGCTCGATCTTCCCGTGAAGGAAGGATTGCTGGTCGAGGGCGTGACGCGAGGAGGTCCCGCGGCAGCGGCGGGGCTGCATGGAGGAGACCGCGAAGCGCTGGCAGGGATGCGGCGAATCGCGATTGGCGGGGACGTGATTGTAGCGATCGACGGGCAGAAAATTGCGAGTCAGTTTGATATGAACGTGGTGTTGAACCGGAAGAGGCCAGGGGATACGGTGAGCGTGACGGTGTATCGGGGTGGAAAGAAAATGGATTTGCCGGTGAAGCTGGGGGAGCGGTCTGGGAATTGAGCCGAGTGAGTGGGTTGGAACGGAAAAAATACCGACGTCTGGACTGATGATTGAGGGGCGTTAAGACCAACGGGAGACAGACAAGAATGCCTGTCCCACTATTTTGAAAATTCGGCGCGGAAGTTTTGACGGTCTGTTTCGCTAAGAGAAAACCAGGATTCGGCGATATCCCTGACGCGTTCGAGTTCGCTTTGCATTTCAGCGTGCCTGGCCTCGAGGAGTTCGGCGTTGGCGTCTGGCGGGACGTAAATCGGCGGAGCGAAGAGGATTACGGCGCGCGCAAACGGAGCGGGCAGGAGGAAGTGATCCCAGGTTTTCTCGAAGGTTTTTCCGCGGTCGACTCCGATGTGAAAAACAAGGACGGGGCAGCCGGTTTTTCTGGCGAGCATGACGGGGCCGGGCTTGGCGACGTAGCGAGGGCCGCGCGGACCGTCGATGGTGAAGGCGCAATCGACGCCTTCTTCGAGGCGGCGAGCCATTACGGCCAATCCGCGAAGGCCTCCGCGTGAAGAACTTCCCTGTGCGGTGCCAAAGCCGAGCCACTCGATGACTTTGCGAGTCCACTGACCGTCGAAGGCGGTGGTATTCATCACGACGACGCCGTGATTTCGGTGCCACCAGACAATGGGAATGATGATGCGGTGCCAGAAAGCCCAGATGCAGCGCTTGCCTGCGGCGTGGACGCGCTCGGCGTTTTGCCAGCCGAGGACTTCAAAACGCAAGGTGGGACCGAGAATGCGAATCACACCGTAGACCGCTGCGGCGATGAAGGGAATTTGGATGCGGCGAGACCAGGGTAATTCCGGAAGGCGGGTGTCGTAGTGCGCGCTGGTTGGTTCGGCAGCGATTTTTTCTGCCGGATCCCGCGTGGGATCGGACAGTGCGGGGCCGGATGCGTCGGGTGCGGTCATGGTTTCTGGATGCGCCTGAGAAAGAGACGCCGTGACGTATAGTATAGGCGAGAGTTTCTTGCCTAGGTTGTGGGAGACGAATTAAGAGTGCTGCTTCGGGAGCATGAACGTGAATTAGCGCGGCGAGCGCGATTTTTTGGCGTCGTGGGTGCGATGCTTTGGGTCGCGGTTCTTGTTGCAGTTGCGGCCGCGTCGGACCAGCCAGCGGGCGATGCCGTGGGCGTCATCGAAGGGCAGGATATCGCGGTGACCGGGCCCATGAGCGTGGAAGTTGTCGGCGGGCAGGTGAAAACGATATTGCGCAGCGGGAGCGACGTGCGAGTGAAATCCGGGCAGGCGCGGATTAGTCTTGTGGAAGGCGGGCAGATTTCGATTTGCGGGCCGGCGCATTTTTCGGTGTTGAAATCCGGCGGGTCTTTGACGGTGGCACTGGAGAGCGGCGCGATACGCGCACGGCTGGAGCGGGAACCTGCGCTGACTGTGTATACGGCACAGATTCAGGCGCAGTCGGTGGCAATAGGCGACGACCCGAGAGAAATTCTTGTGGGTTTCGAGAGCCCTGGAATGATGTGCATTCGCACCTATCGCGGCGCGATGCGTTTGGAGCAACAGCTCAGCGGGCAGAGCGTGATGGTACCGCAGGGCGGCGACGTGATACTGGCGAACGGGCAAATCGACACCCTTCGGAACGGCGCGGGGCATTGTAACTGTGAATTGCAAATCGCGAAGGCTCCCGCTGTGCCGAGGCCTGAGAGCGCGATTCCCGCACGGTCCGAAGCAGGAGAGACTGCAAAAAATGAACCGGCACAAAATGCGAGCAACTCAGAGGCACCTGCTGAAAAACCGGCCGCGAAGGAAGAGCCGATCTACGAGGTGTATCCGCCGCCGCTGAGATTTGACGCGAGCGCGAAAGTGCAGCCCGAGCCGGACGCGAGGCTGATGGTGATTGTGCGGCGCGTGCGAGTGCGCCCAACATTGATATTTCAGGGGCGCGTTGAAGGGGAGGCGGTGGCTACGGCTGCCGCGACGCCGCGGCAGCCGCCCGTCGCAAGTGCTCCTGTACATGCGCTGGCTCCGCCGGAGGCTTCCGTTTTCGACCGGGTGCGCTCGTTTTTTCGCCGGCTATGGTAGCGAGGCGGGTGAAATGAGAATTTGTTCGAAGATGATGTACTTGCGATCGGTGGCGTGGAGCGAGAATTTTTACATGCCTTCGTAGTTGGGGCCGCCGCCGCCCTCTGGAACAACCCAATTGATAATTTGGTAGGGGTCGGCGATGTCGCAGGTTTTGCAGTGGACGCAATTGGCGGCGTTGATTTTTAGTTTGAGAGAGTTGTCGGGTTGCTTGGCCATTTCGTAGACGGCGGCGGGGCAGAAATATTGACAGGGGTTGCCGTACTCCACGACACATTTTGTTGAACAAATATTCAGGTCGCTGACCACGAGATGGCAAGGTTGATCCTCTTCGTGGCGCGTGCCGGAGTGATAGACGTCGGTTAGGCGATCGAAGGTGAGTTTGCCGTCGCCCTTGAAGCTTTCCGGAGCGGGGCGGCCGTTGATTTTTTCGTAGGCTTCGTAGCCGGCGTGGGCGTGCATGGGATCGATGAGGCCGCGGCCACCGGAGATTTGCTGGAGAGCGGCGTGGATGAAGCCGCGGAGCATACCGTGCTGAAAGGATTGGTGGAAATTGCGGACCTGCCACAATTCTCTTTTGATATAGCTCTGCTCGATTTTTTTGGGGAAGGCGCTGAGAGTTTTTGCGGAGGCATCGCCGGTTTTTAGGGCTTCGAAAATTGTTTCGGCGGCGAGCATGCCGCTCTTGATGGCCATGTGGATGCCTTTGAGGCGTTGCGAATCGAGGAAGCTGCCGGAATCGCCGATGATGAGAGCGCCGCCGACGTAATTGCGGGGCGTGGAGTACCAGCCGCCGTACGGCAGGGATTTCGCGCCGTAGCGGACGAGTTTGCCGCCTTCGAGGATTTTTTTGAGGAAAGGATGCGTTTTCCAGGTTTGAAATGCGGCGTGTGGATCGAATTGGGGATTGGCGTATTCGAGAGCGAGGACGAGGCCGATGGAGAGGCGATTGTTGGAGAGGCCGTAAATCCAGCCGCCGCCGTACATGTCAGTGGAGACGGGCCAGCCTAGCGTGTGAGCGACATAGCCGGGCTGGATGCGGCCGGGTTGGATGTCCCAAAGTTCCTTGATGCCGATGCCGTAGCTTTGCGGATTGATGTTGTCGAGTTTTCTTGTGGCGACGAGATTTTTTGTGAGCGAGCCGCGAGTGCCTTCGGCGAGGACGGTGACTTTGGCGCGGAGTTCGTAGCCGGGAGTGAAGTTGGCTTTGGGCTCGCCGTTTTTGTCGAGGCCTTTGTCTTCGGTGATGACGCCGACGATGACGTCGCCTTCGTAAATTAATTGTGCGCCGCCGAATTCCTTGAAGACGTTAACGCCGGCGGCTTCGACGAGGCCGCCTAGCCATTTCGTGAGTTTGCTGAGAGAGATGACGTAGTTGCCTTTGTTTTGGAAGGGCGGCGGGGTGATGGGAAGACGGAAGGAAGAGTTTTTGGTGAAGAGGAGCGCAGCGGAATCGGTGACGGGAGTGTCGAGGGGAGCGGATTTCTCGAAATCGGGGACTAGTTCGGCGAGGGCTTTGGGATTCATGATGGCGCCGGAGAGCTGATGCGCGCCGATTTCGCGGCCTTTTTCGAGGACGTAGATATTTTCGGCGGAGAGTTGGGGCTTGGCGCCGGAGTCGTTGTGTTTTTTGATGAGATTGGCGAGATGCAGTGCGCAGGAGAGACCGGCGGGGCCTGCGCCGACGATCAGGACGTCTGCTTCGAGTTGTTCGCGCTGGACGGTCATGGGCATATTCTAGCAGACGAAGATTAACCTCTCATTCGTAAAGCCAATTTTTGCGCCTCGATTGTATGTATCTAGGCTTCGAGGGTTTGCCAGTGTTCAGGACGCAAAGCCCTCTAACTTCGGAGAGGCTAGGCACCTACACCCCACATGAAGAGGGACCGTTGGGGGATTGTCCGCCGCAAATGCAAGTTTTGATTGTTCAATGCAAAAGGGGCATGCAGTATCGCCCCCAGAGTTAAGGATTTGCCAACCCGAAAAAAGATTCTTCATTTCGCTGTGGCGTAGTCTGTGTTTCGCTGCGAAATAGCCCATAACGTATGTATGCTGCAGTAGTTGAGCGACCTCGTTAGAATAAGCCAGCGCCTGTTGAATGTTTCCGAGGTCTACAGCGGCAAATTCGGCGGGTAAAAGTTTCACCTGGAATAGTTGTCGGTAGGCGAGCTTGCGTCGGACCCTCTGCTCGATGTCCGGCACTGTCGATAGGAATTCTACCGCCTTGGCCGTCCTGTGAAATGCAGGAACCTGCAAGTCCTTGACAAGTTCCGTCATCTCTCTCAGCGTTAGCGCCGAAAGGACGGATTTGAGTTGTATGGCGTCTCCTCTGCTAGCGAGACCTAATTCCGCCAGTTTTTCCCAGTTTCTCCTCTCGTAGTGGTCGGCTGGAATGACGTACACTTTTCCGCGGTCGGGTGCATGTCGTAAAAAAAAAACGATCACGTCATATCCGTACGTGCCGATAAGCTTGTCATCGATGGTTATGTCTTTCGGCTGTCCCTCAAACAGCACTTTGAGGTTGGCTTGCGGTCTAACTCGAAGATGCTCTATGGCCACGCGTCGAAATTCGTCGAGCAAATCCAATCGATCACTCTCCAATGAGTTCTGCCACTCAAGAGAGGACTCCTTCAGTTCTTTTATTTTTTGAAAGTAGATAGCCTTGTGAGTCTGAATATATGTTTCGATTTCTCTACACTGCAGGTTTGCCTGGCTCAATAACCCAGAAATCTTTGGTAGCAGATCCTGCCAGGACCTAACGCAGGAGTCGTCGAGCAAAGCCTTCAAGTTGGCTATCACTTCCTTCGTTGCCCCGAAGAGAGTCAGCTGAAACGTACTCTTGGGATTCAGAATCCATCCTCCATCAGGAGTTGCTTGCAAGTCCCCTGAGTCAACAACTTCCTCTGCAGTGGTTCCTTTCACTTCAGGACCAGCAGTAACGGTGATCGAAATTCCGTACTTCTGGAGCAGATCTCCTGGCTCTTCCAATTCCCCTGCTTTGGACTCCGCAGTTCTGCCTGCCGATACTAGGTCTAATTCCGGAGTCAGTTTGCCGGGGTGGGGCTCCCCAGAGGTGCGAGTAAAAAGTGCACGGTTGAGCGACAGGATGGCTGCCACTGCCAGAACTGCGGCCGCGATGACCCAGACAAGTTCCATTCACTCCCCTGCAGCGAGAAAGATTCGACCACTACCTTCTGGCCTTATTGAACTCTTCCGTGGGGGCGGGCATGATTTCGAAGATGTCGGCGACGATGCCGTAGTCCGCGGTGGCACTAGGCATTCACTATCTCAGTGGAATCGGCAGGAAGCTTTTGGCCTTTTTCGCGGTATTCATCTTCGATCATGCTAAAGACGTTGGCCAGCTCTGCGAGAGCCTCCTCGCGCGTTTTCATTAGCGCGTAGCAAGCAGGAAGGGCGGGAATTTCGGCCACCCAAGAACCATTTTCCGGCCGATAGAGAATTATCTTGTAGTCTTGAAATTTCATGACGTGCCTACATTATAGGCTAAAAGCCGGGCGTTCGACATATCGCGGATTATCAGCAGAAAGCAGATTCCTCGCTCCCGCTAGGAATGGCATTGCGCGTGTGCGTGAGAGGTTTCATCTGTCGTTAGCGGAGGCTCCTGACTTCGCCCCGCGAATGCCTGGGAAGGGGGGTCCCCCCCGGGTTTTCTCATAAGTGTTCATTCTAAACGGAGTTAAAGTTGTTTGTTTTGTATCAGTTTTGCAAGTGTTGATTCTAAACAACTTGCTTGGGCAAATTTGCACCAAAATTGTGCAAAAGGGCTGTGTATTGCGTAAGTGTTGCGAGCAAAGGACTTAAGTTCCAAGGCGGCCCCGAAAAGCGAAAACGCCAACGGGGACGTTGGCGTTATAGAACCGATGCGGGGTATTACTCAAGGAAGAGAGTACATGAAAGCCAACCTCTTGTCAAGAAAAAACAAGAGCGGTTAGTGGGCACTGCACCGTTGGACGTAGACTCTCATCATGACGTTCACTAAGCGGCTTCGCGAGGGGATACGGCGGGGAGAGCTCACTTGCAGTGTGCGAATTTGGATGAGTCCGCGGGTCCGAGTGGGCGGGCGATACCGGATGGAGGAAGGCGAGATTGAGGTCGATTCGATTGAGCCGATTGGGTTTCCGGATATTACTCCTGAGCTGGCGCAGGAGTCTGGATTCCTTGGCGTTCTGGACTTGCTGAAGGTGGCGAAACATGGCCGGGGCGAAAATATTTATTTGATCCGGTTTCACTATGTGCGACCGCGCGCGAAACGGAAGGGGCAGCGTAAGTCTGAGCCACAACGCCGTGTGGTCAGGTAAGGAGAGCCGACTGAGGATTGGAAAACGTCCGGTCTGGAACGTGTGAAGAAATCGATCCTAGGAATTTTCCAGGTGATCCAAAATGTATCCAGACGTTGCAAACGTCGCCCCTACGGGTTCTAGACGACCAAATTATTGAACGCCGATTCCGTCGGAATCGCGAATCTGCATTTTTTCACGCGTTCCTGTCCCGGTTTTCCCAAGCCTGAAACCGTGTCTCAGTATTTGTGCGTTGACGGTCTACCGTCACACAGAGACCATTTAATCTTACGTGTTATTCTCTTTGGGCTACAGGTCCTTCACAACCGACGCGCTCATTGCGCATCAAGGACATCACAAATGAAAAAACCAGTAATCACATTTGGAACTGTTCTTCTTCTCGGCATTCTCAGCCAGCAAGTCTTCTGCCAAAATGCGCAAATGCCTGCGACTAAAAATAAGAGCACGCAAACTACAAAGCGGAGAGTTAAGCCGCTGTCACCCCTATTCGCACGCTATGCGTTCTCCTTGCAGCAAGAGATTTCCGAGATGGCTCACGAAAGCATGGTGCCCATCATTGAGGATGATTTTGAGAGTGACCCATTCACAATCCATCGAAAGGCCTTTGATAAAGAACTAGACAGAATCGAAGAATTTGACCTAAAGACGGATGGCGATGAGGAAGTTTTCGCAATGATACAGACAGCTGAAACATTGCTGCTAGCACACAAGTCGGACATCAATTCCAAGAATCCAGACGAATATGGTGATAAGTGGCTGTCTTGTGTTTTTGACATAAGAAAAGCAGTCAGTAACAGGGCCTTTAGTTCAGAAGGCAATTGCACATTGAGCAAGCATTAACTGTAACCGAATGAGACGGACGGGACGTTTCCTCGCTTTAAGTAACGAATGCCGTTCGAAAAACATGGGGAAACAGTAGGTAACTAGCCGTTTTCGACGCGGGCCTTTATATCGGAGTACGCCGCGTCGATGAGCTTGCTTAAGGCTGCGGCGTTTGTGGGCGTTCCCGGTTTCAGCTTCACGTGGCGCATGAACTTGCCGGTGCCTTGCAAGAGGCGAGCGGGATCCGGGAGTGATGCGCCGTGAAAGAATCCCACGTTTACGTGCGAGGTGAACACGTTCACGTAGCCGAAGGGCGCATCTCCCAAACAGGCGACCGGACAGCCGTCATGGACAAGCTCGCGGACTTCGTCTCCGCACTTTCGCATCACTTCAAACCAGCGATGCGCGATGGCTCCCAATTCGCCTGCATGCTGTTTCAGCCAGGCGTCAATGGCGGGATCGCGCTCGAGAGCGCCGCTGAATCGCAGGATGTCCGTTTTCATCGTCGCTCGCCTTGAACTGGAAAGAAAAACATTTTACACAGAGGGCACGGAGAGCGCAGAGAGTACAGAGAAGAAAAAGCAGATCCCTCGCTTCGCACGGACGTGCCTGTCCTTCACCTCGAACTTCTTACTTTTCCATCGAAGGTGCGTCGGCCTCTGTCACCAGAGCACACCGATGATACAGATCCTCAACTGATCTGCAGCCGGCGAAAAACGTTCCCTCGTACATGATTAAGTCATGAAATATGAATAAGCCGCCCTTTATAAGAGCAAAATACACACACCATTCCCGGCACTGTGTCAGGAACATCGCCAGTTCTTCGAAGAGAGCTGGCTTAGCGAGAGTCCAAGACGCTTCCACACGAACGCTTAACCCGTATATGTCGTCATCCACGACAAAGAAATCGGGATGGTCATCGCCACCCCGCCAGTCTTCAGTGGACTCCCCGTAGGTATCGAGTATTGGCATTTTCCCCATGGGTCCCACAGTTCCATAGGACGAGAGAATATCGAGTACGGCGTTTCTAAAGGTGTGGAACTGCTTCCACGTGTGGTCTCGATTGGAAAACGGGCAATTCTCGCGGGAGAACTCCATCACGCGAATAGAAAAGATTCGCTCATCACGTGATTGGTGCTGTTGTTGGCTCATTTCGCACAGCTTAACACGGTGACACGATTACTGACTCTTGTGTGGGCCAAGGTCTAACCAAACGACGAAAAGCATTGATCCGAAAACGCGGTAAATGCCCAAACTCCCGATAAACGCCGCCGAGCCACAGCCCAGTGGAAAGAAACAGAAACGCTTCCAGAGGGACACGGCCGAGTGGTTAGGAGGATTTGGATTTTTCGAGGGCTTCGGTTAGGGCGGGCATGATTTCGAAGATGTCGGCGACTACGCCGTAGTCGGCGATTTCGAAGATGGGGGCGTTGGAGTCTTTGTTGATGGCGACGATGGTGCGGGCGCCTTTCATGCCGACGACGTGCTGGATGGCGCCGCTGATGCCGAGAGCTAGATAGAGTTTGGGGGCGACGGTTTGGCCGGAGCTGCCGATTTGGCGCTCCATGGGGAGCCAGCCTTCGTCGCAGATGGGACGAGAGGCCGCGATTTCTCCGCCGAGGGCTTTGGCGAGAGCTTCGGCTTGGGGGATATTCTCGGGAGCTTTGATGCCACGGCCGATGGCGACGATGAGCGGGGCTTGGGTGAGGTCCACGGCGGATTTGGCTTCTTTGAAAAGATCGAGAGGCTTGGTGCGAATTTGCTCGGGGCTGAGCGTTACGGCGATGGCGTTGACCGGAGCTTTGCCGGATGGATGCGCGGCCAGGAGATCGGCGCGGAAGGCGCCGGATTGGAAGGAGGCGAACCAGGGGGCGGCGCCCTGAAAGGTGACGTCGGCGGCGGTTTTGCCTTGAAACATTTGGCGAACGAAAACGAGTTTGCCGGATTCGTTACGGTAGCCGATGCAGTCGCCGATCATACCTTTGCCGAGAGAGGCGGCCAGCTTGGGGGCGAAATCGCGGACCTGGTAGGTGTGGGGGAACAAAACCAAATCGGGCTTGGCCGCGGTTATGACTTGGGAGAGTGCTACGCAATAGCCGTCGGGTGTGTAGGCGTCGAGCAGGTCATGTTCGACTCGGAGGACTTCGGCGACGTTTTTGGTGGCGAGCTCATCGGCGAAGGCAGGGAGGCCTTTGCCGATTACGAGCGCGCTGATGGTGCTTGAAGTGTCCTTCGCGATTTGCTGGGCGGCCGCTAAAGTTTCAAAGCTGGCGTTGTTCCACTTGCCTTGGCGCAGTTCGGTGATGACTAAAATTTTCATCGCACTTCCCTTTTCGCGCTTCCTTGACGCGAGACGAAGAGAGATTTCATCTCGCAAAAACCGCTCGATGGTAAAGAGATCTCGCTTCGCTCGAAATGACGGTACTTTGGGCCTGCTTAGATCACCCGCGCTTCGAACTTGAGTTTTTCGACTAGCTTGGTGGCGACTTCCTTCGGAGTGCCGGTGAGGAATTCTGTTTTTTTGGTTTTCGTGGGGACGTAGATTTTTTCGATTTTTTGCGTGGATTCGTGGGAGATGCCGAGAGATTCGCGAGTGATCATAGCGATTTCTTTTTTCTTGGCGGCCATGATGCCTTTTAGCGTGGCGTAGCGGACTTTGTTGATGCCGGATTGGATGGAAAGCACGGCGGGCAGAGGGCACTCCAGGTGCTGAAACCAGCCGGCTTCGAGTTCGCGCTTGAGCTTCATTTTGTCACCGGCGACTTCGATCTGCATGATGATGGTGGCGTGCGGGAGATCCAAGAGCGCGGCGAGGAGGACGCCAGTCTGGCCGAAGCCGTGATCATCACTTTGGAGACCGGTGAGGACCAGGTCCACTTTTTCTTTTTTGATGGCTGCGGCCAAGGCTTTTGCGGAGCCTAGCGGATCGAGCTGGGCGAAGTTGTCGTCCGCGATGTGAATGGCGCGGTCGGCGCCTTTTGCGAGAGCTTCCTTGATGGTTTGCTTGACACGCTCCGGGCCCATGGAAAGAACGATGACTTCTCCGCCGTGTTTTTCCTTCAAGCGCAGGGCTTCTTCGAGAGCGTAGCTGTCCGGCTCGTTCATCTCGAAGCCGATGTCGGATTCTTTGATCCAATTTCCGGCGATGGCGAGCGGAGCGTCTTTTGCGGGAACCTGCTTGATGCAGACGATGATGTTCACGGAATTAATCCTTAGCGCTGAGCTACCGTCGAACGCCCCACTGAAAAACCGAGAGTGGACGCCCGCGCCTTACTTACCGGTCCACCGTTTGAAAATCAACGCGGCATTTGTGCCGCCGAAGCCGAACGAATTCGAGAGCGCGTAGTCGATGGAGGCCTTGCGCGCGGTGTTCGGGACGTAATCGAGGTCGCACTCGGGGTCAGGCGTTTCAAGATTGATCGTCGGGGGCAGAATCTGATCGCGCAGAGCGAGAACGCTGATGCCGGCCTCGAGGCCGCCGGCGCCGCCGAGGAGATGGCCGGTCATCGATTTCGTCGAGCTGACGGGGACGTTTTTCGCAAAATCGCCAAAGACCCTCTTGAGAGCGCGAGTTTCGATGACATCGCCGAGCGGTGTGGAGGTTCCGTGGGCGTTGACGTAGCCGATGGCCTCCGGCGGGAGCTTGGCATCCTTGAGGGCGGCTTTCATCACGCGGTAGGCGCCGTCGCCGTCGGCGGCGGGCTGCGTGATGTGGTAGGCGTCGCCGGACATGCCGTAGCCAACGATTTCGGCAAGGATGGGAGCATTGCGTTTTTGCGCGTGCTCGAGGGATTCCAAGAGGAGAATACCCGTGCCTTCGCCGACGACGAAGCCGTCGCGGCCGGCGTCGAACGGACGGCTGGCGTGAGCGGGATCATCATTGCGAGTGGAGAGCGCTTTCATCGCAGCAAAGCCGCCGATGCCCATCGGAGTAATGGTGGCTTCCGTGCCGCCGGAAATCATCATGTCCGCCGCGCCGCGCTCGATGATTTTGAAGGAATCGCCGATGGCGTGCGCGGAAGCTGAGCAGGCGGTGGCGGTGGCGGAATTCGGGCCCTTGGCGCCGTAGCGAATGGAAATGTGTCCTGAAGCCAGATTGACGATGGCGGACGGAATGAAAAAGGGAGAAATCTTGCCGGGTCCGCCCTGGACTAATTTCCAGTGCTCGCGTTCGATGATGTCGAAACCGCCGATGCCCGAGGAGACGTAAACGCCGACCTGGTCGAGGTCGGAATCTTCGGGCTTCCAGTTCGCGGATTTGACGGCGAAGTCCGCTCCAGCCAGAGCGACCTGGATGAAGCGGCCCATTTTTTTCAATTCTTTTTTCTCGATCCACCGGAAAGGATCGAAGTTTTTGATTTCACCGGCGATCTTGCAGTCAAAGCCGGTGGTGTCAAATTGCGTGACAAGGCCAACGCCGCTCTGGCCGGCGAGGAGATTTTTCCAGCATTCCTCCGTGCCGATGCCAAGAGCGCAGACCAGTCCAACACCCGTAACGACTACGCGGTGAGTCAACTCTTCAATGCTCCCTGTTGAGGTGATAATTTCGTGGCTTACTTTCCCTTGGCGTGCTTATCGATGTAGTCCACGGCGTCCTTCACCGTGGTCATCTTTTCCGCGTCTTCGTCGGGAACCTCGATTCCGAAGGCTTCCTCGAACGCCATCACCAATTCGACCTGGTCGAGGGAATCCGCCCCGAGGTCGTCCACGAAGGACGCCGTCGGCGTGACCTCGGCTTCATCGACGCCGAGCTGCTCGACGATAATTTGCTTTACGCGCTCTTCCACACTGGCCATTCCGGTGTCCTCCGCGATTTTCTATCGCTAGTTGTGCAAAGACTTACACTAACTACTTATCGGTCCAAACGGCGTCCCAAGGTGTCTAATTTCGTCTATCAGGCAACCTGCCCATTCTAGACAGGGCTTGCGGCAAGGTCAACTTTGGCCGGCCTTCTCCGCCAGGCTCACAGGGCTTATGCCAGATAAAGCCCGCCGTTGACGTCGAGAACGTGGCCGGTGATGTAGGCGGCTTCGTCGCTCGCTAAGAAAACGATTGCTGACGCTACATCGCGGGCTGAGCCCATGCGTCCCAGGGGAATGCGATTCTTGAGTTCGTCTTTCACTTTGTCTGAGAGGACGTCGGTCATAGGAGTGGCGACGAAGCCGGGGGCGACGGCGTTGACGGTGATATTGCGCGATGCGATTTCGATGGCGATGGCTTTGGTCAGGCCGACGAGACCGGCCTTGGCGGCGACGTAGTTGGCCTGGCCGGCGTTGCCCATCTGCGCGACGACGCTGGCGATGTTAATGATGCGTCCTGCGCGGGCGCGCATCATCGTCGAAAGTGCTTGCTGGATGCAGAGGTGCGCGCCAGTCAGGTTGGTGCGAAGGACGGCGTCCCAATCGTCCTGCTTCATGCGCAGGGCCAGGCCATCGCGAGTGATGGCGGCGTTGTTCACGAGAATATCGAGGCGGCCAAATTTTTCGAGGGCTTGCTTGAAGCCAGCTTTAATTTGCTCCGGGTCGGCCACGTCCATTTTTATGGCGAGGGCGTCGCCGCCCGCTGCGAGGATGTCCGTTACCAGGGCGGTGAGTTTCTCTTCGTTGCGGGCGGCGACGGCAACCTTTGCGCCCGCCTGGGCCAGCGCGAGCGCGGTTTCGCGGCCGATGCCTTGGGAAGCGCCGGTGACCAGAGCAACTTTGTCTTTAAGACTGAACATCGAGTTTTTGCTGGCGCGCCTTTCAGGTTGACGATCCGCCGCAGTCCCACGTTCAGAAAACGAGGGTGGGGCCCCCGCTTCAGGGTTGTGGCTTGGGCCATTTGGATACATCCAGCAAACTTTTGCGGCTGCGACAGGCTAAAGCCTGTCCCACCTAGGCCGCATCGGAACGGGCGCCGGCGATTTTCTCGACGGTGGCGGCCAAACTTTTTTCGTCTTCGACGTTAAGCGTGGCTACGGAGCGCTCAATCTGGCGCAAGAGGCCGGTCAATACGCGGCCCGGGCCGACTTCCACGAATGTGTTCACGCCCTCGTCGATCAGCATGCGGACGGATTCTTCCCAGCGAACTGGCATTGTGACCTGGCGAATGAGGGCTTCGCGAGCTTCGTCGCCCGTCGTGATGCTGTCGGCATCGACGTTGGTCACCAGGGGCACAGATAAATTCGCAAACTTGGTTTGCTTCAAGTCCTGGGCGAGACGCTCCTGCGCGGGCATCATGAGGGCCGAGTGGAATGGCGCAGAGACAGCCAGAATCACGGCGCGCTTGGCTCCCAGCTGCGAAGCAATCTCGACGGCACGTTTTACGGCGGCGGCGTGGCCGGAAATTACCGTTTGCTCGGGCGAATTGAGATTGGCAGCGGAACAAACTTCCCCATCCGCGGCCCGCTTGCAGGCATCCGCCACGACCGCGGGCGACAATCCCATGATAGCGGCCATTGCGCCTACGCCTGCGGGCACGGCTTCCTGCATGTAAGCGCCGCGCTTTCTAACGAGCTGGACGGCGTCGGAAAATGTGAGCGCACCGGCAGCGACCAGCGCGGAATACTCGCCGAGGCTGTGACCCGCGACAAAATCGGGAGTAAGCCCTTTCTCTGCAAGGACGCGATACACGGCAACGGAACAAGTGAGAATTGCGGGCTGTGTGTTAGCGGTCAGCTTCAGCTCGTCATCCGTGCCTGCAAAGCAGATTTTGGAAATGGAGAAACCCAGAGCCTTATCGGCCTCTTCGAATACCGCGCGGGCTGCCGGATACTTTTCCGCCAGCTCTTTGCCCATGCCGGGGTATTGCGATGCTTGACCCGGAAATACGAATGCGACTTTGCCCATCGTCAATTCCTCACTAGAGCCGTCATGCGACAACGCTCGCGGCCGAGAGCTCCTGTTCGATTTTTTCGTTGATGCGCGCGCGGGCGAGACCGGCGGCGACGCGGATAGCGTTCTTGATGGCCTTGGCGTTTGAGCGGCCATGGCCGATGACGCAAACGCCGCGCACGCCCAAAAGCGGAGCGCCACCGTACTCCGTGTAGTCAATCGTCTTCCGCAAACCTTTCAAGGCTCCGCGCGAAAATAGAAATCCGACCTGCGAGGCAAGCGAGCTCTGGATGGACTTCTTCAGCAAACCGAAAATCTGGACGGCAAGCCCCTCGCAGATCTTCAGCGCGATATTGCCGACGAAACCATCGCTCACGATCACGTCCACGTTCCCGGAGAAAAGATCTCCACCCTCGACATTGCCGACAAAATGGACTGGAAGTTTTTTAAGACGCGTATAGACTTCGCGGGTGAGTTCATTTCCCTTGATTTCTTCCTCACCTACCGACAATAAGCCGACGCGCGGGCGGCGATTGCCAAAAGTGGCCCGGTAATAGATTTCGCCCATTACCGCGAATTGCACCAGATGCTCCGGTTTGGAATCCACGTTGGCGCCGACGTCCAGCAGCACGGAAACGCCGCCTTTCGCATTCGGAAATGGAGCAGCGAGCGCCACCCGATCCACGGACTCCAACGTACCGAGCAAAAATCTTGCCACGGTCATGACCGCCCCCGTATTTCCAGCGCTGACAAGGCCGTCGGCCTTGGCCTCACGCACGAGCCGCGCCGCGACATGCACCGAGCTGTCTTTCTTTCGCCGAAACGCCTGAGCCGGGTGGTCTTCCATGGTGATCACTTCGCTTGCCGGGACAATCTCGATGGGCAGGCTGGGCGCTGCGTGTTTGGCCAACTCCGCCCGAACGACGCTAGGCTGTCCAACCAACACAACTCTTACGCCCAACTCACGGGCGGCCAGGACACTGCCTTCAACCTCGGGGCGGGGCGCATTGTCACCGCCCATGGCGTCAACAGCAATAGTAATCATCGGATTATCTGACCGCCAGTTCCTGGATGGGACCCGGAAGAATAGATGCGGCGTCAGGCCGACTTGTCTTGCACGGCGCGGCCTTTATAGTAGCCGCAATGGGGACAAGCCTGGTGCGGCTGCTTGGTTTCGTGGCAGTTTGGGCATTCGCCGAGCGCCGGCTTCTCAAGGAAGTCGTGAGCGCGCCGGGTGCTCGTCCGTCTCTTCGAATGCCGTCTTTTTGGGTTAGGCATAGCAATACTCCTCGTTCCCGCCTCAGTGGGCGGATTGTAATGGGCTTTTGGCCCTGGAAACTATTGTTTTTTCAGCCAGTCCTGCTTTAGGCGCGCGAGGGGAGCCAGCCGCGGATCCGTCGCGTGGGTCTCACAGCGGCACTCCTCATGATTCAGGTTAGCACCGCAGTTGGGGCACAATCCCCGACAATCACTCTGGCAAATGACTTTTAGGGGCAGAGCCAACAGAACCTGCTCTCTCAACACATCCGCCAGAAAAAGGCCATCTCCTTCAAAAAAGCCAATCTCCGTATCGTCATCCTTGAGCCGGTCTTCTTTGGGCTTGGCGCCCTTGGGTAAGGGAGCATAGAACAGGTCAAAGGACCGGTTCACGTCTTCGACTACCGGTTCTAGGCAACGAGCACAAACCATTTCAATCTTAGTTTCGAGCTGCCCCTCAATGCGAATCTGGCCTTCCAGCAGCTCTGCGGTGGCATTGACCTCGAGTGAAGCAACCTGCTTGATTTCCGACGAATGGAAATCGATGCTACCCGGAGCGTAAGTCTTCCGGATGCGCAGCTTGCGAACCGCGAGATCTTTTACATCGAGGAACACGTCTTGAACGCCTCCGGCGCTAACGCTCATGCTTTATCATTATTCCGTCGTACGAGCGGCAAGTCAAGGAAGCGGGCCGCATTCTGGTAGTTTTGCGTCCAGGATGGCAAGGGGGTGCTCCAGTACTGTGGAGGAACGCCGGCTGGATGAATTAGACGCCTGCCGAACGTGATTGCGGTTGGAGTCCGGTGGCCTGGACACGCGCAATGGTCCAGCCTTCCGGCTTCTGGGTGAGAATGACCGTCATGCGAACACAGCCCGGATTTGGTTGCTCAAGTTTCTCGGTGGTTTCCCATGCCAGGGTCGCGAGTATCGCTTTGCTCCCCACAAACTGCACGTCTTCGATTTTTCCGTGAGTCTTGGCCCATCCCTGCGCTGTGAAAATGAGTCTTGCAGCCTCATGGATACGCGCAGGGCCAATCCACAGAGCGCCTTGAGGGTCGACAAACTGCCCATCCGTGGAAAACATCCTGGCAAAGGCCGATGCCTGGCCGTTACCCCATGCCTCCACAAGTTGGTGCACAGAAACAAACTCCCCCGAGGTTTGCTTCTGAGGATCGATGGAGGGGTGAGCGAGCTCTTCGCGCAACCAGTCAAGCGTTAAACCGCGTTCGGTTAAGAGGCGGGCGGCAAGGCCGCCCTCTTCGCGCAGAATTCCGAGGAGCAGGTGCTCCGTGCCAACATTTTTGTTTCCAAGCCTTTCCGCCTCTTCTGCTGCTTTATTCAAAATGCGCTTGCACTCCGCGGTAAGAGGCATTTCCACCGAAGTGGAGATCCTCTCACCACGCTTGATTTGGGATTCAATTTCCTCGCGGATGGATTGCTCTCCGGTTTTATCCCGAAGAAATTTGCGAGCAAGCGTGTGATCCTCGCGCAATAAGCCGAGCAGCAAGTGTTCCGTCTCGATGTACGGGCTTCCGTATTGGCTGGCTTCGTAGCGCGCAAAGAAAATCACGCGGCGGGCTTTTTCCGTGTAACGTTCAAACATCGGTTCATCTCATATCAACAGCGGTTTGCCGGAGCAGCTCAATTCTGGAGGTTCAAGTTGGAGGGGAGCTGCAGGAGTGAGCATACCACTTCAGAAATTGCACGGGTACGGCGTCGGAGGCCGCTTCTCTGTCCGCAAAGAGGTGTAGGTTATTGCCGGGGCTAGTAGCGGGGAGGGACGTGCGACAAAGGTGGACGGCGGGCAAGAATTGCATGGAACTAGTACCAGGACCTACGCTGCCGCCCCGCCGATCGCGGTAGCTATCTGACTGACATGACGCTATTTACTGATTATAATCAAAATATGCCTCACTTTGGCTGATTTCGTGCGTATCTTGAAGTCCCGGCCGAACTCAAATCGGAGAAAACTTGATGAGATTCCGAACCATTCTTTCCCTAGCAACATTTTTCCTTACATGCTTCACCATTGCCGTATTCGCCCAGAACTCGCCAGCGAAGGAGACCGCGTACAGCTCGAACCGTAAGCCGGAAAATCAATCCGTATCCGGCAAGATCACCTCGGTGGGGGATGCTGCATTCACGTTAGGCGTTGCGAAAAAAGATCAGCAAGATCAAACCGTGGAGTTTCTGGTGGATGACAAAACGAGAGTAGAAGGCAAACTGACGATCGGGGCGGAGGCCATGGTGGAATACCGGTCGGACAGCGGAAAAAACATCGCCGTTCACGTGGTGGTGAAACCGAGCTCCGGTTCGCAGCTTTACTGACGATTCGAACGGCAAGATAAAGTTCGAACATAATTCCAGGAACTTACGCTGGTGATGCCTGGCGAACCCGGCTTCGGCGGCGGTGTGAGTGCTTTGTCCCTGCTCGTGCCGTTCAGCCTGCAGCAATAAAATTTGCGAGAAAAACAAATCAGGAGGTCTGGAATAGTTTTGCGAGTGCTATAATTCCAATGCGATCCAGACTCCGACCTACCTCCGACTCCTATCACACAGTCCTGGTCATCCGGAGGCCCGCTCATGCGCACGACGATAAAAATGGCATTGCCGCTGGCCCTTAGCGTGGCCATGATTTCTCTGGTCTTTGCGGGATACCAAGTCCGGACGGAGAAGAGGAATCTCAACCACGATCTGGCCCACAGGGCGGAGAGTTTAGGCGAGAGCCTGCAGGAAACTGTGGGACATCTGGTGGACCAGAACTCGTCCCGCTCGTTACAACGCCTTGTGGCACGGTTTGGCCAACGCGAACATTTGAAGGGATTAGCGGTTTATGATGCGGCCGGAAAGGCGGTGGCCATCACCGACGGTCTCCCGCCAGAGCTAAAGTTACGCCCCGAAGGCATTTCAAAGATTACGAGCGGCGCAGCCGGCAAAGGAGAATTCATTCAGGTAGCCGAATTGTCCCTGTACGCATACGCCATGCCACTGGAGAAAAATGGAGAGCCAGAGGGAAGGATTGCACTCTACTACGACACCAGTTACATCGATGAACGCTTAGCTCACACACTACGCGATTCATTGCTGAATGCCCTGGTGCAAACGGTGCTGATTACGGGGCTCGCGCTGCTGCTTGTGCGGTGGAATTTGACTGGACCTCTCAATCGCACGGCGAGCTGGCTGCGCTCTCTGCGCACCGGCGCACAGACGGTTCCCCCTGACCCTCCGCAGGGGGAGATTTTTGATCAACTGCACAAGGAAGTGGCCCATCTGGCGCAGGACCTGAGCGTGGCGCGCGCAACGGCAGAACACGAAGCGCGCCTCCGGGATTCGCATTCCTCGCTTTGGACCGCCGAGCGTCTGCGGGTCAGCGTGCGAAATAAGCTGCAAGACAAGCCGCTGTTTGTGGTTTCCAACCGCGAGCCTTGCATGCATGTTCACAATGAAAAGGACAATGGAATCGGCTATCTCGTCCCTGCCAGCGGGCTGGTCACTGCCTTGGAACCCGTCCTGATTGCCTGTGACGGCACCTGGATTGCCCATGGGTCCGGAAGCGCCGACCGCGAAGTTGTGGACCGACATGATCACTTGCGAGTTCCACCGGACCACCCCAGCTACACTCTGAGACGGGTGTGGCTGACCGCCGAAGAAGAAAAGGGTTACTACGAGGGCTTTTCCAATGAGGGCCTGTGGCCGCTCTGCCACATCGCGCACACGCGTCCGACGTTTCGTCCGGAGGACTGGCTGCGCTACCAACAGGTGAATCGCCGGTTCGCAGATGCCGTGCTGGAAGAGATGGAAGGCACCGATTCACCGATACTTTTGGCGCAGGATTATCACTTCGCGCTGCTGCCGCGCATGGTGAAGGAAGCGCGGCCGGACGCGCGCGTAGCGATCTTCTGGCACATACCCTGGCCAAACCCTGAAGTGTTCGGCATTTGCCCGTGGCAGCGGGATCTCCTTGACGGGTTGCTGGGCGCCGATCTCATCGGCTTTCAGATCCAGTCCCACTGCAATAATTTTCTCGAAACGGTTGACCGTGGCGTGGAAGCGCTGACCGAGTGGGATCGCTTCGCCGTTAACCGACAGGGCCACATCACGCGTGTGCGGCCGTATCCCATCAGCGTGGCCTTCTCCGATCCGGCCCTACTCTTACCCGAAGGTAGCAGCGTCGGAAAGGAGCGTGCCGCGCTTTTTGGCGAACTTGGCGTGGAAGCCAGCTTGCTCGGCGTCGGCGTAGATCGCGTTGACTACACCAAGGGAATTATCGAGCGCTTCCGAGGTATCGAGCATTTCCTTGATCAGCATCCAGCTTACCTGCGCCGTTTTACCTTCGTTGAAATCGGCGCGCCCAGCCGGACGGATATTGACCGATACAGAGTGTTCCTCGACGAAGTCAGTGCGGAAGCCGATCGCATCAACGCTCGTTTTCAGGCGGGCCGCTGGAAGCCGATTGTGCTTCTGAAGAAGCACCACTCCCACGAGGAAATTTCCCGCTTTTACCGCGCGGCGTCCGTCTGCCTCGTTACTTCGCTCCACGACGGGATGAATCTCGTGGCCAAGGAATTCGTGGCCTCACGAGACGATGAGCGGGGAGTGCTCATTCTGAGCACCTTCGCGGGAGCGGCGCACGAACTCTCTGACGCGCTCCTGGTCAATCCGTATGACGTTCAGCAGCTCGCCGAAGCGATCCACCGGGCTATCGAAATGCCCGAGGATCAACAATCCCTGCGAATGCAACGCATGCGTCAGAATGTCCGCGAGCACAACGTGTTTCGCTGGGCTGCCAATCTGCTCTCCGACTTGACGGAAATTCGCATCGACACTCCAGAGCGAGCCGAAGTCCCGCAAACACAATGACCACGGCGCTTTGAGCTTGTTCTCTCAAGTTTTCAAATTGGACTTGCGCAGCCACGAAGCATGTTTCACAGGAGGGAGCCTTCGCCGCCATCCGCAGGAACTGCGCGAATGCAGAAAGCCTCAGAGCGGCTGGTCAGTAAGCCATCGACCAACAGACAACTGTCATCGTAAGGACGAGCAGTAGCAACGCCGTGCTGACAACACTCAGAGTTCTTCCATGTCCAAGGAGATAGTCCCTCGACTCGGGGTCTATGCAGAGGAGAACCGAAACTACCAGGACGACTCCCCAGGCCAAAATCGCAGGCAAGCCAGGATACCTGCCAATCATGGAGAGAAATTGTCCCGGGGGCTGGCCTGCGGGGATCCACCACGGAAGCATGGGAGCGATTCCGGTGGCGAGCGAAAGCGTCAGCAGCTTGCGCGTAAGCCACCCTTTTACTTTAGGCCGGGCTTCTTTCCAAATGAAATAGTCCCAAGCCAATAAAGCGATGGCAAAGACGACCCAGCCATAGAGAGCGGCTTTTTGGTCAAACCACCACCAGGCGCGAATGATGAAGCGGGAGTTGTGCCCCATGGCAAAGCGAGGGAGCAGGAAGGTCGCCACGAGTCCGTTGCAAGCCACCGCCAGGAGCAGCGTGACCAAACTCATCAGCTGGAACCAGTAGCGCGTGGGCACACGCCGGCATCTGGTGCAAACGGATTGTTTCGGCAAGAAATTTAGTCCACAGCGGTCGCAGAACACGGCTGGTCTCCCAATCGCGGGAATCGAATCCTGTGATCGCTGCCAGAGTATCTTATTGGAATCGAAGAAAACTACTGGTCTGAGGGCCAGTTGAAAGGGCAGGCAGTATTGGTAGTATGTAGAGTATCCAGCCTCTACCTTTCCGGGGCGAAATCCCCAGAATTGAAATAGTTCCGCGGTCAGGCGGGGGTGCAACATGACTGAGGCCTCAAAACACTGGGAAGGCCAGAGCGTCGCGGGGGTATTCCCTCTGCGGCGATATCTTGGCGAATCCGATCACAGCGCGGTGTTCCTGACGGAATACGGCGAAGGTGAACCGCAAAAAGCCGCGATCAAGCTTGTTTCAGCCGATCCTGCAACTGCTGAACTGCGGCTCTCGAACTGGAGGGTCGCCGCGCAACTCTCGCACCCGAATTTGCTGCAGCTTATCCGCACGGGGCGGTGTAGCCTCGAAGGCAACGACCTTCTGTATCTGGTGATGGAGTTCGCCGAAGAAAACCTCGCAGAGATTCTACCTCAGCGCGCGCTTACCGGGGACGAAACACGCGACATGCTTTGCCCGGTTCTTGATGCGCTCGAATACCTGCACGGCAAAGGCTTCACGCACGGAGACCTGAAGCCTGCAAATATACTCGCAAGCGGGGACAGTCTTAAACTCTCGAGCGACACGATTTCACGGATCGGAGAGCCACAGGTTGTTGCGAGAAAAGCAGGGGTCTACGACCCGCCGGAAGCCGTCAACGGACTGTTGACTCCAGCTACAGACGTTTGGTCGCTGGGAATGACGCTTGTCGAGGTGATGACGCAACGTCTTCCGGAATGGCAAGCCGGATCGCAACGCGAGCCGTTGGTTCCCGCAACTATGGCTGCGCCGTTCCAGGAAATCGCTCGCCAGTGTTTGCGTCTCGAGCCGCACCGGCGCATCGGGATTGCAGACATCGCGGCCCGGCTGAGTGTGCGGGCGGTTGCGGCCACTGCTTCGGTTTCGATGTCGAGTCCTGTCGCGGCCGCTGTAGCTGGGCAGGTTTCGCCGGCGACCCCTAAACCCGTGGCTTCACTTTCCGTGCCATCCAGGGCGGCGGCTAGGTTGCAGACTAATCCGCACCGGCCGCCCCCGTATCGAGAATCAGGCACGAGGCCTCGGTTCATTATTCCACTGACGCTCGGCGCGCTGGCGTTTGCGGCAATTGTGACCGTGCCGCGAATTCTCACGCACCGCCCGGGAACCCAATCCTCTCAGGCTGTAGCAACAGAAAAGCAGGCCGGCCAGCCTGCCACGGAGCGCCATGGCGGATCGGGTGTTTCATCAAGGCCCAAAGTTACACCCGAACTTGAGCCAGAAGTTTCCGAAACGGCAAAAACCTCCGCGCCGGCGATGCAACAAGCAACTAAGCGGGCTGCGCAACCAATTGTGCCGAGCGCCGTGAAGGCCACTCGCGAAAAGGAACCGCCTTCTCCTGAAGCTGCGTTGACCAGAAGTCCCGTGTCTGAGGAAGCTGCAAAACCAGGCACGATGGGAAGAGGTTCCGCAAAAGGCGAAGTCCTGGACCAGGTCCTGCCGGAGGTGTCACAGAAAGCGCGCGACACAATTCGAGGAAGGGTGCGCGTCGGCATCAAAGTGCATGTGGACCCGGCGGGTACGGTGTCGGATGCAGAGTTGGACTCGCCAGGACCGAGCAAGTATTTCGCGGATATAGCTCTGCAGGCCGCAAGAAAGTGGGCTTTTACGCCGCCAGAAATGGGCGGAAAAAGCGTGGCGAGTGAATGGAATTTGCACTTCGTGTTCACGCAAAGTGAAACAAAAGTCACTCCGACGCAGACGGCACCCTAGGAGCGGTTGGGAGGGTGCCTCATGGTCAAGAGCAGTGAACACGTAAGCTGTGCCTTTTCAGGCGGGAAATTAAGGGCCTTCAACACCTGTACCTCCGGGCGGAGCCGCGACCTCTCGCGCCTATTAGTAACTATCCGAACTATCTGAAAGCACGTAAGTTAGAAGACTAAAATGGCCACTCTGCACTGCCGTACCATAGCCTCACTCCGTCCCACCCCGTAATTTCGCTTCGTACAGCGCTTCCCATGCGCCGGCGCCTTACGGAGCCTTTGCGAATGAGCGAGCAGCAGAACCAGATTTTCCCAAAACACGACGGTGGGCGCGAAGCAAAGCGGTTACCCTGGCGTCGCGCGATCAGTTACTCAGTCTCGCTAGTGCTCCTTGGCGGGTTTTCGCTTGTGGCAGGTTATGAAACAGCGCGCACAACGTTTCTGAATTCCGATCCAAACAGTCCTCCCTCGGCGCAGATTTCAGCTCGGCTGGCAACGCCGGTGCGGATGCCCACTACTGAGAACAGCAGCGAGTCAGAGATCAAGCGACTGCCCGCGCAACAACAAGCCGAGCGCCTGTTGGAACGCGCAATGCAGAACGACGCGGCATCATTGAATCTGCTCCGTGAAAATGTCGATAGCTGGCGGGGCCACCTGAAAAACACCGACCGGCTTTTCGACCTGGTGCTGGCTGCTCTGAACTCGGCTGACCTTCGGGTGCGTATGGCGGCGGTAGATGTTGACCTTGCAGCGAACAACTTGAGCAAGTCGCCGGAAAGCGTCACGCTGGTAATCCGTCAGTTGCAGCGTAACCCCGCGGGCCGAGGGATGGCTTTATGGCGGCTGGGTTCACTGGGAAATCGTGGCGTGCAACCCGAGAAGGTGCTGAACACCCTACTGAGCTTTGCGCGCAACCCGAATGAACACACACGCTATTGGGCGGTCGAAGGGTTGGCGATGCTGGGCAACGACGCAACGATTGAGCCGCTACTCAACCTTCTGACCCACGATCCTTCCCCGCGAGTCCGCGAACGCGCCGCAAGCAGCCTGGGGCAATCCGGTTTGCTGACACGGGAAGAGCGTCTGGCAGCGGTTCCTCAGCTGCTCAACTTTGCCGACGACGACTCGCTTAATACGACCACGCGTGAGCTGGTGTATGGAACTCTCCGCGTGATTACCGGCGCTGCGCTCGGCAACGATGCCAGCGCCTGGCGCGAGTGGTGGGCGAATCATGATCCGGCTCGGAATCGTCCGCGGGAGCGAGTTCGCCTTTTGCGTGCGTAGGCTCCGTGGCATGGAATCTCCTCACTAAAATCCCCAAACCAGCGCGAGAATTGGCAAGTTAGTGTGTAACTGCGCCTTATTGGCCTCTTCCAGGCACTCGAAAGAGCCAGCACAGCAGAACATGCGTGGGCCAATAAATGAGCGCTACCAGGGGAATGAAGATCACCGCAAAATGCCCAGGCGCAGGTCCCCAGGCGCGATGGAAAATGGGATCGCGGTACGCGTAGTTCAGGTTGAGTTCCGCTGAGAGGAAACGAGAGACAATCAGAAGAACGGCTGCTATCGCGGCTTGCAGCGCTAGCGCACGCCTGTCGTAGCCGACTCGACGCAGAGTCCAAAGTAGAACCAGGGGCAGCCCAATGTGAAAGGTGGACAGAAGGCGAACCCACAAGGGGAATCGCGCGTCCCACATGTAGTCTGTGCCTCCAACAAGAAATCGTCCCGTCACCAGCCGCCAGCAAACGTCCGTAAACCAGAAAATCCCGGCCGCCACAGAGCCTACCGCTTGGCTAGAAAGCAAAAGAGGATTCGCCAGCCAAATTCCGGCAAATGTCAGGATCACCGCGACGTCGCACAAGTGCAAAAGATTTGCCCAACCCCATACGCGAAAATAGGCGGGAAGCCAGACGGCGATCCAGAGCAAGCTGAACCATCGGAGCACAGGGAATGCGTGCGGGCCAGGCGACATGCGATTTCACCGTTCCGCTGCTTGAGGACGGCTAAGGCTATCACAACCGATTCGTCAGATTGCACGCGAGAAGCCGCCTCGAACTGCGATGGGGCATATCGCTCAGCGGTAGCCCAATTCTGGGCCGAGTTGGATGGAACTTGGCATGAAGGTCCCGCTACCGCGGGCGACTTCCTTGCCTCGGCTGTCAAACAAAACTCCCTCGGCAACGTAGAGCCGTTTCGAGCGGCTAACAACTTGGCCGCGCGCGAGGAGCTCGCCATCGGACACGGGCCGCAAAAAATAAAGCTGGAATGACGAAGTCAGGACAAAGCAATCCGTGACGAGAGACTGGACGGCGAAAAAGGTGGCGTCGTCCAGCGCCTTGAAATAAACGGCTCCGTGAATCGCCCGGCCCGCATGATGGAAATCGTCACGCACGGGCAGCTCAATTTCCGCGCGGCCTTCTTCGGGGATGCGGAGACGCGGCCGGAACCACTGGTTGATCGGTGCGCTGTCATACATCGCGATGAGCGTCTCGAAGTGTGTGCGTTCCATGTTGTAAGGTTTGGCTAGCTCCTGAATTTAGACGGATTAGCTAATTTAGCTCGCCACGAGAGTAGTAGCAGAGCCGAAATGCTCTTGATGCTTGCGAAGCAAAAATTGGTCGGTCATTCCAGCGATGTAATCGCAAACCGCGACGTGCCGGGCGCCTGCGCGCGCCGATTCTTCATGAGAGGACGGCATGGTTCCCGGCGAACCAAGGTAGTACACAAAAAGTTCTTCGAGGCAGCGGATGGAGCGGTCTCGGTCTTCAGTAATGGCGGGATGATTGTAAATGTTCTTGAAGAGAAAGCGTTTTAGTTCGGCGTTGCGTTCGGCGAAGGCATCGCTAAAACCGGCAAGCCTGCGCGGGGCGCGGCGAATGTCGTTTACGGTGGCGGCCCCAGAAGCAAGCACCCTGCTCTGCGTGGAATCGATAAGATCGGTAGCGAGACGATCGAGAACGCGCTTCAGCGCCGCGTTGAATTTGAGTTTCTCGCGTCCCGTGGGATAGGCGGAATCGATCTGGGCGTAGGCCTCGGCGAAAATGGGTACTTCTTTTCGCAAGACCTCAAGATCGAGCAGTTCCGCTTCACGCGCGTCATCGAGGTCCGCAGTGTTGTAAGCGATTTCATCGACCCAATCGATAAGCTGGCCTTCCAGCGGCGAGCGAAGCTCGAGAAGATACTCGTAAAGCTGAGGGAATTCCTCGGAAGTATAGTCGTGCGAGTGCTTGATGATGCCTTCCCGCACCTCGAAGGTAAGATTCAGACCAGGGAAATCGAGATAGGGACTCTCAAATTGTTCGACAATGCGAAGCGCCTGTAGATTGTGGTTGAACCGCGCACCGTGAGCGCGCATCAACTCGTCGAGCTTTTTCTCGCCGGCATGGCCGAAGGGCGGATGCCCGATGTCGTGGACCAGAGCCAGAGCTTCGGCAAGCTCCGAATTGAGGCCGAGGGCCGCGGCAACTGTGCGGGCGATTTGTGAAACTTCCAAAGTGTGCGTGAGACGATTGCGAAAATGATCGGAGAACCGGATGGTGAAGACCTGCGTTTTTGCCTCGAGACGGCGAAACGCGCGCGAATGAATGATGCGGTCGCGGTCCCGCGCGTACACGCTGCGGTAGGGATGCGGTGCTTCAGGATAGCGGCGGCCGCGTGAAAGTTCCGCGCACATCGCCCACGGAGCGCTTGTGGATTGTGCTTCGATCAGTGGCTCCGATGACGGAAACAAGTGTCCCTTTGCGTTCTTAGGGGCCGTCAAACTTTTTTAGAAGGCAGGAATGCCCGCCCGAGCTTGTTTCGCGAAGGAGGCAGCGCTCAGGACCTTGGTGCGAGCGTTTCCAGACCGCGATCCGCTTCGTCCGAAACCGCCGTGTTCGGAAATTCCTTCTTAAGCTGCTCGTAAACAGTGGCTGCTTCCAGGGGATTGCTCTGGCGCAGCACCCCCGCCAGCTCCAGAAGAACCAGAGGGCGCGGCACAAACACGGAGGAATGGTCCGCCAGGGTGCGGAAAACCTTGGCGGCATCGGCGAGTTTTCCGCTGCGCTCGTAAATCACTCCGGTTTGATACTGCGCCATGGCCACGAGTTCCTTGTCGTTGCCGGAGCTAATCTTCTTCAATTCTTCGAGAGCTTGGTTGTGCCGCTCAAGATCTTCGTAACAAAGAGCCGTGTAGTAGGTGGCGAGCCTGCCGGGATTCGTGCTTGGGTATTTTTGGGCTACGGCAGAAAACTTCAGAGCAGCGTCTTGCGCGCGCGCCTCCTCTGTGGGGTAGAACGGCTCGCCCGGATCGGAAGGATCCGAAGTCGCGGCGATGCGCGCGGAATAAGCCTTCATGGCCACGTCAAGCGCCGCAGTTGCCTGCACCGTCTTGCGGTCGGTATAAAAACGCCAGCCCGCATAGCCAACGCCGACAAGCACCACCGCCAGGACGGCCGCCGCGAGAACTGTTGTGTGCGAAAAAACGGCCTCGGCGCCGTGCTCGATGGCATCGTGGATTTTGTCCTGCTTCAATTCCTTGCGCGAAATATGTTCCGCCACAAACGCTCTCCTGCTTGGTTTGGAAACCTCAATCGTAGCACAAGACGCTTGGAACCTGCTTCCGAGCTGCGTAAATCATGCCCGCCCAAGCCCCAAATTTACCCTTGCAACATGAAGAGGAAGAGACTGCAACTCCGCGGCGGCGGGAGTGTTAAATTTGAATTATGCAAGCTCAGTGTGTGCATTGCGGAACCGAGCACAAGCTCAAGGATGCGGACTCCACGGTTCATCCCAAAGTCCAGTTTCGGTGCTCTAAATGCGGAAAGATTACGATTGTTGAGGTCAAGCGGCGCCCGGACCAAACCGTGGTGATCAGTCCGCTGCCTTCGTTTGCCCGCGCCGACTCTTCGAGCTCGAATTTAAAGCTACCGCCCGCAGATGATGGATTGAAGCTCCCCGTGGACGGAGTTTTTGTCCTTGCCATCACCTCGGGGCCCGCAAGCGGCGAGGTTTTCAGGATTGCCAAACCGCGCGTTGTGATCGGGAGACAGGGCGCGGACATTCCGCTGAATGATCCGGAGATCTCCCGCCACCACTGCCTGCTCGAGGTTCGCGACAAATTTCTCAATCTTAAGGATCTCGATTCCACCAATGGCACGTTCTATGACGAAGAACGGGTGCGAGCCGCGATGTTGCAGGACGGATCGGAGTTTCGCGTGGGCGAGAGCCGGATTCGCGTGAGTCTCCAGAAAAAATGAGTTCGCTTCCCTGCCTCGCTCTTCCGCAAATTACGCCAAAGGGCGGTGCATCGTGAGTGTAAGATACTGACGACGGTATTCCGCTCCGACGCACCCAATGAATCGCCTCTCCGCCTGCCTGATTACACTGAACGAAGAACTAAATCTCCCTCGAGCATTAGTATCGCTGAACGGAATCGCGGACGAGATCATTGTGGTGGACTCCGGAAGCACGGACCGGACGGCGGCCATTGCCCGCGAACATGGCGCAACCTTTCTTGCGCGCGCGTGGACAAATTATTCCGAGCAAAAAAACTTCGCCGCAGAGCGCGCCCAGTACGATTGGATATTCTCGATGGACGCCGACGAAGAGCTAAGCAGCGCATTGCAGACTTCGTTGCTGGATTGGAAAAAGCAGGAACCCACGTCCAGCGTGTATGAAATGGCACGCAAGACTTGGTATCTGGGAGCCTGGATCAAGCACTCCGGCTGGTACCCGGATTTCCAGCGGCGGCTGTATCGAAGGGATGCGGCGCAGTTTTCAGGAATCATCCACGAGGCACTGAAGTTCGAAGGCAAACCGGGAAGGCTCCTGGGTGACCTGCTGCACTACACGGTGCGGTCATTTGCCGAACACGAGGCCAATGTCGAGCGCTACACCGCGCTCGCCGCTAAACAAATGTTTGATGCTGGGAAGCGAAACTGGCGGAGCGCGATGTGGCTGGCTACGCCCTGGAGTTGGTTTCAGAACTATTTTCTGCGCGGCGGATTTCTGGATGGCTACCGCGGTGCGCTGATTTCCCAAATGGCGGCGCGCTCCGTGCGGTTGAAATACGCGAAACTGGGAAAATTAATCGAACAAGGACAGCGAAGCACCGGCGGAGAGACTCCGTGAAGGTGCTGTTGGTAGACCTCGAAACCGCCTGGCGCGGCGGACAAAATCAAGCTCTCTTGATCTTGAAAGGTTTGCGGGCACGCGGCCATGCAGCGGAACTCGTGGCCGCGAAGGGATCGGCGCTCGGAGGACGCGCCCGTGAGAGTGGCGTAACTGTCCATTATGTTTCGCGTGAATTATTTCGAATTCCTGCGGCGTGGAAGGTGCGCGAATTGGCCGCAAGCGGTGGGTTTGATCTTGTGCACGCCAATGAGGCGCACGCGGTTTCTGCCGCGTGGCTGGCGGGCGCGCACAAGTACGTTCCTTTCGTGATTTCTCGCCGCGTTGGTTACCCCATCGGGAAGAGTCGCGCCGCACGTGCACGCTATGAGGCGGCCGTGCGCATCATTGCAAACTCCCATTGGGTGGCGGAACAAGCAGCAAGCTCGGGAGCACCCAGAGAGAAACTGACCGTTGTTTATGAAGGGGCAGAGATTCCGAGTCGATTTACGGAAGGACAACGAAACGCCGCGCGCTCGCGTTGGGGTATTTCCGGCGATACCCCATTGCTCGGCTGCGTGGGCGTATTGCTGGCGGACAAGGGGCAAGAGTGGCTAATTCGGTCTCTCGTCGAACTCCGGAAGAGCTTTCCCGACGCGAAATTGCTGCTTGCAGGCGATGGGCCGTGTCGCGAGAAATTGGGATCGCTGGCGCAAGAGTTGGGAGTAGGGGAAGCAGTCCTGTTTCCGGGTTTTGTGAAGGACGTGGAAACTGTATACGCAGGGCTGGACGTGTTTCTGTTACCCTCTTTCTTCGAAGCCCTCAACAATTCCCTGCTGGCTGCCATGGCCTACGAGATTCCTTCCATCGCATTTAACCGCGGCGCGCTAGGGGAAATCATCGAGCAAGAAAAAAACGGCCTGCTGGTTTCCGGACCGGATGTTGCCGAAATCTGCAAGGCCGTCAAGAGGCTCCTCGAAGACCGCGAATTTTCAGCGAGCCTGGGGAAAGCGGGACGCAAGAGAGTGGAAGAGAACTTTTCCGCGTCACACATGGTGGACGGAATGCTACGCGTCTACGAAGAAGTCTTGGGAAGCGCAGCGGAAGCTTAACCATGCTCACCGTGGCTCCGCCGCGAGATCAATCACCGAGGTTACTCCCCCAGTGTATACTCACGAAATTGATCGTTGCCAGGGGACCAGACCTCAAACAAATCTAAACAGAAGTTCATGGAGGAAACGATGCGCGCGTTACTGGCCGGAATAATCTTGGCTTCCTTCTATTCGACGTGCGGTGTTGCGCAAGAAAAGAAGGCTGTGGAACGCCGGCCGGACTTGTCTCTGACGGCGGTGGGCCGGCAGCATCACGCCATCCAGACTCAGAACAAGGAAGCGCAAGACTACTTCGACCAGGGCATCACATTGATTTACGGTTTCAATCATGAAGAAGCGGGACGGGCGTTTCAACGAGCGGCGGAACTAGATCCGGCCTCTCCGATGCCGCTATGGGGAATTGCGCTGGCGGTCGGGCCGAATTACAACGCCGACGTGGATGCAGAGAGAGAAAAATTGGCGTATGACACAATCCAAAAGGCGCAAAAGCTTGCCGAGCATGCTCCCGAGGTGGAACGCGATTACGTTGCGGCGCTCGCAGCTCGCTTCAGCGGCGACGCCAAGCCCGATTTCAAGAAATTGTCGCTGGACTACGTTTCGAAGATGAAGGCGCTTTCGGAGAAATATCCCGATGATCTGGACGCGGCGACACTTTATGCGGAGAGTCTCATGGACTTGAACCCATGGAAACTGTGGACACTTGACGGAAAACCCGCCGAGAACACGGAAGAAATCCTTCGCGTCCTCGAGTCCGTATTGGAGCGCGACCCGAATCATGTGGGCGCAAATCATTTCTATGTCCACGCCATGGAAGCCTCGACCCATCCGGAACGTGCGCTTCCTAGCGCCAGGCGACTCGAGACATTGGTGCCGCAGGCAGGACATCTTGTGCACATGCCTTCCCATATCTACGCGCGGACCGGATATTACGAGGAGGCCCTGAAAAGCAACGTGGAAGCGACGAGAATTGACCGCGTGTACGCGCAAAAAGCAGAGCAAGAAGGAAGCATCTACGACCTCATGTATCACAGCCATAACGAACATTTCCTCGCTTCTGCGGCTTCGATGGCAGGACGGTACGCGGAAGCAAAAGCGGCGGCAGACGCGCTTGCCCGCAGGCTGTTGCCGCATGCGGCGGAGATGCCCATGCTGGATTCTTTTGTGCTTGTGCCAATTTGGGTCGACGCGCGCTTCGGGAAATGGGATGCGATTCTGGCGAAACCGGAACCTGCGAAGTCGCTTCCGGGGACTCATGTGATGTGGCGCTATTCGCGGGTGCTCGCGCTTGCGGCCAAGGGAGACCATGATAAAGCCGCAGGGGAGCGTCAACAGTTTGCCGCGGAGTCGGCAGCATTCCCTGCGGAGGCGAGCTTGGGCGAATTTAACTCCGGGAAGGTGCTGCTCGACCTGGCTACGCACATCCTGGACGCCCGACTCGCAATGGCGAGCGGCAAAAAAGATGATGCGATCGCGCAGTGGCGTAAAGCAGTCGTGATACAAGACGGACTGAGCTACGATGAGCCGCCCGATTGGTATTACCCCGTCAGGGAATCGCTGGGTGGCACATTGCTCTCAGCGGGCAGGGCGGCGGACGCGGAGCAGGTTTTTCGAGAGGACTTAAAACAAAATCCGAGAAATCCTCGTTCGCTCTTTGGCCTGATGCATAGCTTGAAGGCACAGCACAAGGAGACGGACGCC
>Ga0070697_100000231_pt1 | contig 45307 bp, 37 predicted proteins | sample KBSK1501metaG_FD_65475 | JGI IMG/M metagenome (GOLD analysis project Ga0070697, IMG submission 65475) | Corn, switchgrass and miscanthus rhizosphere microbial communities from Kellogg Biological Station, Michigan, USA - KBS K1-50-1 metaG | ecosystem: Host-associated > Plants > Roots >... | reverse complement strand
TCTGTAAGAACTCTGCTCCAGACTTGAAGACAGCAATGCGCGATTTGCAAAACCATAACTCGCCGCACCGCGTTGCCCGTCCCGCTCCGCCAGGGTGTGCTGATGCCCAATGAGCGCGTGTTGCTGGTGGAGGACGATCAGTCTGTGCGCGAGATGCTGGGCGAGTTTCTCAAGTCCAAGAACTATCATCTGCTCGAAACCGGGACCTGCGCCGGCGCAGAACGGATCTGGCGAGAAGTCTTCCCAGATGTCGCTATTCTTGACTACAGCCTGCCTGACGGAAATGCGTTGGAGTTGCTTCCCCGGCTGAAGGCCATCAGTCCGTTGGTTCCGATAATTATTCTTACGGGGTTCGGCTCGATTGATCTTGCGGTGCAAGCGGTCAAACTTGGCGCAGAACAGTTTCTGACCAAGCCAGTCGAGTTAAATGCGCTGTTGGTTGTGTTGCAGCGCTGCCTGGAAAACCGGCGCAACCGGCAAAACCGGTTGGCGGAGAAATCGCGCGCGGGGCGGGAGAGTTTCGATCCGTTTGTGGGCAGCAGCCTGGAGATACGCCGCCTCAGGCAAATCGCGCACAAGGTACTCTCGTCAGACAGTACCGTCCTGATCCAAGGCGAGACGGGGACGGGCAAAGGAGTGCTTGCTCGTTGGCTACATCAACACGGAGCCCGCGGCTCAGAGCCTTTTGTCGACCTCAATTGCGGTGGTCTATCGCGTGAACTCTTGGACACCGAACTGTTCGGACACGAGCGAGGGGCCTTCACCGGCGCCGTGCAGAGCAAGAGCGGCCTGCTGGAAATTGCTCATAAAGGTACGGTCTTCCTCGACGAAATCGGCGACGTTGATCTGCAAGTACAACCCAAGCTCCTGAAGGTCCTCGAGGAGAAGCAGTTCCGGCGCTTGGGAGATGTAAGAGACCGGCGGGTCGACGTTCGGCTAATCGCTGCCACTCACCAAGACTTGGCAAGACTGGTGCGGGAAAGGCAGTTTCGCGATGACCTGTATTTCCGCATCAGCACGATTCGACTCACGGTTCCCGCGCTCCGAGATCGGGTGACAGACATACCGGCCTTGTGCGCAGACCTGCTGAACCGAGTGTGTGCCGATATGGGATCACCAGAGATCGAGCTGACGGCTGGGGCTATGCGCGGCTTGCAGTCTTATTCCTGGCCGGGAAATATCCGCGAACTTCGTAATGTTCTGGAACGAGCCGTCCTGCTCAGTGGAAGCAGACTACTCACCGAAAGGGACTTGCACTTCGATGTGCCGCTCCCCCTACCACAAGCCATTGGCAATGCCAGTACAAAGACCTTGTGGGAGATCGAGAAAGAGTACATCGAACTCATTCTTGTCAGGCATGGCGGCCATGTCGAAGCAGCCGCTAAGACTCTGGGACTTCCTCGCAGCACGCTCTATCACAAGATCAAGCAGTACAGCCTCACCCGCCCCACATCCAGCAGTGCCGTCCAGTAAATCCAGTCAAAACGCTTGCTGCCAGCCGGCGAATTGCTGGTATTGGAAGCTTCGTCCGATTCTCGGACGGAGCACCCGTGTCTAGCAGAAAACCTCTTTCGGCTGACTCTTCCTAAGTGCTTGCCGATTCTGCACCTTGAGGGTAGGTCAGTGGGCGATCGCGGTTTGGCCTTGCTCTTGCACCAATCACAGTGCGTGGAGGCCCGATGATCATCGGGTGCTGACGAGCAAGAACAGAAACCGCGCCTGTTTACAAAGAGAATTGGAGATTTGTGTATGGAGCAATTGGGAAACATCAACGGAAATGGAACCGGGGTAATAGCAACCCAACGATCGGAAGACATCCAGCGGCAGATTCAATCGATCTCGGGCCGCGACTTTCAACTCTGGTCAATCGCATTGCTGGTAAGCGTGGTGCTGATGGCGGGTTTCGCCGCCGTGATCGCGCCGAACCTGATGTGGAAGGCCGAGATGATGCACACCAACGCCCGGTACCTGCCGCAACTTTTCTTCGGCCTGATTTCCCTGGTTTTGCTGTTTAACGTCTACGTCATTGCTCAGAAACGCGAACTCAACACCACACGCAAAGCCCTGGTGCAGGAACTGCTTTTCAACGAGCGTTTAGAGAATCTTTCTTTGGTGGATTCACTTACGCAACTTCTGAACCGGCGCGCACTCGACCAGATGCTCGGCAAGGAGGTAACGCGTGCCAACCGTTATGGCACGGGATTGACCGTAGTCATGGTGGACGTCAATGATTTCAAGTCCATCAATAGCCGTTTCGGGCAGAAGACCGGCGATGAATTCCTGGCATCGGCGGCGAAGCTGCTGCGCAGCACCTTCCGTGGTTCGGACATGATTTTCCGCTACAGCGGCGACGACTTCCTGGTGGTCATGCCGGAAACCACTGAACTCCAGGCGGAATGCGCCGTCAAGCGGCTGGCACAAGAACTCGAACGCTGGAATCTCGAAAACGAGGGGCCATGCGAATTGAGCCTGAACTGGGGCATCGGCGCACATGTGATCGGCTCGACCATTACTGATTTGCTGCAGACCGCGAGCCGCAAAATGTTCATGAAAAAACATAACCTCATGCCGGTGTTTTGATCGGTGGTCCCCCGCTCGAACAACTTTGAGTGACGGAGCAAACCGAAATGCAACTACAAGGCAGTGACAAGCTGATATTGCCGGTCAACGTATTTGGCACGGATGCGGAAGGAAAGCCGTTTTATCAATTCACCACGGCGCAAGCGGTCAGTATTCGCGGAGCGGTTTTGGACGCGCTGGACTGCCAGTTGCGTCCCGGCGAGATTATTGGAGTGCAATATCGAGATCGCAAGACACGTGCGCTTGTATTGTGGTCATGTGAATTGGAGTCCGGACCCAAGATGCAGGTGGGCGTGCAATTGATGCCAGCGGCAGGCTGTCCGTGGGAGGCGCAACTTGACGAGGCACGCCAGGAAACCAAGTCTTCGCCGGTTGAGAGAAGAAGTTACTCGCGCCATAGAGTTGCTATCGGAGTGGAAGTCCAGCATCGGCCGACCGGAATGCGCATGCAAGGACAAACAGCCGATATCAGCGGCAGTGGCTGCTACATTGAAACCATACTGCCTCTGCCAGCCGATACCGTGGTGCAGCTTGCGATGTACATCGACTCCGAGAAATGGGAACTCTCTGGCGTGGTGCGAACCAGCCACCCCGGGGTGGGCATGGGCATCGAGTTCACCGATCTAACCGGTGAGCAGCAGGCGTGCCTCGATCAATATCTGTGCGCCCGCGCCATTCCCGCTTCGACCTTGCCCCCTAGCTGATTTTCCTGTTTTGGACTCAATTCCCGATCCCAGACTGACTCGCGAGCTAGGATTCGCCTTTTCAACTATTTACGGTTGGCAGGCGCCTTGCACTTCTCATCTACAAGCGCCCTTCCCCAAGGGTAATTGAGTACGAACCATCCTCCCTTTGGTCTGTGTGTGGGTGAATCGGATTATTCGTAAAAACTTTGGGTCAAGGGAGCTCTCATGAAGAGACAAGGGATGGCCGCGATAGCTTTAGCAGTCTGCTGGGGCTTGTTCATCACCCCAGTACTGTTCGCGTCGGGTAGCGGAACAAATAGCGTTCTGCAGCTCACGAATCGCGGCACAAGGAACTCGCGCACTAATCGTCCCCCTGCTTCGTCGCAGAGATCAGCGCGGCGGCCACTTTCCAATGTTCTAACTCCTGGAGTTCCCTCCACCAAGATCGGATTTCTGGCTGGCAGCGCAATGTCAGCCGGAGGAAACAGCGCATACGCGGAAGTAGCCGGCGATTTCAACGGCGATGGCAAACAGGATGCGGCCAGCATAGTCGGCAACTCGGACGGCGTTACGTTCTCTCTCTCGGTCCTGCTTGGCAACGGGGATGGCACATTTGCCGGCCCGGTGCTGACCCCCGTCTCCTTTCAGAACACCGACCGGCTCTATGCCGCGGATCTCAACGGCGACGGCAAATCGGACCTGGTCTTCGTGCACGACACGAATCTGGACATTTACCTGGCAAATGGAAATGGAACATTTGCGAATGCAGTCAACTACGCCGACGGGCTGGATAGCCTGACGGCGGGATTGCTGGCGGACGTGAATGGCGACGGCAAATTGGACATCGTTCTTGCGTCGGGGATTCCCGCCCAAGGCAATCCAAATCCGATGGTTTCGACCCTACTGGGCAACGGAGACGGCACGTTTCAACCGGCAAGTAGCGTCGCCTTCCCGGCCGTCATCAGCAATGGCGTGTTCGCCGATGTCAACCTCGACGGCAAGCTCGATGTAGTGACTTCGATGCAAGTTTTTCTCGCGGATCCGGCGGGCGGATATCAGGCTGGAGTGTCGCTGGTCAGTTCTAACAATCAAACGGTTTGCTTTGCAATCAATGGAGCTGTTGTTGTTTCCGACGTCAACCAAGACGGCTTACCCGATATCGTCACCGCGGACTGCAGTGACAACACGGTAACGGTTTACCTGAACAGCGGGAGTGGCAGCTTTCAGCCGGGCACTTCCTACTGGGCGGGATACTATCCGCAAGGCATCTCGATTATCGACGCAAATGGAGATGGTCATCTGGATATCGTTTCCACAAATTCCAACAGCTCCGACATCACCATGCTGGCGGGAAATGGGGATGGCACATTCCAGACTCCCACGGTGGGGTACTCCGCAGGCGGCTACGCTTGGCAAACCCCGGCGATGGCCGACTTCAACGCCGACGGCAAAGCCGACGTGCTGGTTTCCAACTTTGTTGCCGACTACGGATTCGCGCTCACATCCATGCAGGCCTTTGGTGATGGCAGTTTTCGCGCAGCACGCGATTACTTCTCACCTCCACAGCCCCCAGGGACGCCGGACAGTTTCGGTCTGGGGGTTGCCTCGGCAGACTTCAACGGAGATGGCACTCCAGACGTCGCACTTGGGACGAGCGGGCCGACGGGCACCGGAATCACTGTGTTTCTGGGCCAACCGGACGGAACTCTGCTCGCGGGTGTCAACTACGGGACGACGGGTTCCTTCAATTTTGTCGCCACCGGTGATTTCAATGGAGACGGCAAACAAGACATCGTGAGCTCCGACACGTATACCGGCGACCTGGATCTGTTTCTTGGGATGGGCGATGGCACATTCCAAAGTCCGCAGACCTTTCCTGCGGTCTCAGGATACGGCTCTGCAGACCTGGTAGCGGGCGATTTCAACCACGACGGTAAACCCGATGTGGGCATCGTCGGCTATCCTCCTATGGTCACGGTCCTGCTGAATAATGGCAGCGGCTTCTCTACTCCAGTTTCGTACTCAGTGAATAGCCTGGTTTCGGCGATTACCCTGGCCGATGTCAATGGCGATGGCAATCCCGACCTGCTGCTTCCTCAATTTTCCTCGAGCTTTGTGTCGGTTCTTCTTGGCAAAGCGGACGGCACATTCCAGGCGGCTGCGGATGTTAATCTTGGGTTCAACAATCCGGCACGAATCGCGGTCGGTGACTTTAACGGAGATGGCAAACAGGACTTGGCTGTCACCATCGACGACTCGAATAACGCCATGGGAATCGCCATCGCTCTGGGTAATGGCGACGGAAGCTTCCAACCGGCAACACTGTATAACTCCACCACTCACAATCTCGCGACCGGGCAGCCCTTTCCAAACGGAATCCAGGCAGTGGACATCGATCGTGACGGTGTGCTCGATCTCGTCTATTCCAATTCAGTGATGGGAGACATCGGGATAATGTTTGGGAAAGGCGACGGCACTTTCTATGCGCCAGTAGAATTTGCTGCCGGTGGATACCCCTACGGCGTTGCCGTAGCTGACGTGAATGGAGACGGTGCCCAGGATGCGGTCGTCTCCGGCGGAAATTTTCCAGGAGTCACTGTCCTGCTGAATGCTGGCGGCAACAAGGTGGTGGTTAGTTCGTCGGCGAATCCCAGTACTGCGGGGAGTTCGATCACACTTTCGGCTGCGGTAAGCAACACGGTGCAGGGCGTGACCGCCAGTCCTTCGGGGACGGTCACGTTCTTCGACGGTGCTACTTCCCTCGGGAGTGTGGCCATGAGTGGTGGGCAGGGCTCTCTCGTCGTCTCGACGTTGAGCGCAGGAAGCCACTCGATTACGGCGCATTATTCGGGTGACAAGTGGTTTGTCCCAAGCACCAGCGCGGCTTTGACGCAGGTAGTGAATGGCTTGCCCGGTTACCAGCTTGCCGTAAATCCGAACCGGGCAACCTTACAACACGGGCAGTCAGCCACGCTTTCGTTGACGGTGACGCCGACCAATGGCTACACGGGCACGGTGACCTTCGCATGCGGATCGCTGCCCAGCGGAGTTACTTGCCAGTTCAACCCGGGGTCGGTTACGCCGTCCGGTGGTCCAGTGCAGGCACAGCTGACGGTGAGCGTTGCCAGTAGCTCTGCAGCTATGGCTACGCCGACGAGAGGTCCGAACTTGCTAGCCAGCCTTTCCTTTAGCTTGTTCGGATTCGTGCTGGTTGGCGGCCTCTCGACGCAAGCGCGTCGCAGGCTCATGCTTGGTGCGGGCTGCATGATCATCATGTTGATGATGCTTTCACTAACGGGCTGTGGTGGGGGCTCCAATCCCAGCGGAGGACTGAATGCGGGAAATCCGCCGCAGCCTACACCGCAAGTCATTCAAGTGATTGCGACGGGTAGCGGCGGCGCCGGCACTCAGCAGGTCGCTATCACGCTTACGGTTCAGAACTAAGTGGAAATGGGCGGGCTTGGTTCACAGGCCCGCTCTTCTTTTTATCTGAATCAGGTTCTCTCAGCTACATCTGTATCAGTCTTTCAGTCAGCCCGTCTCAGCGAGACTTCTTCGCGGCCAGGTCAACCGCCTCTTCCACAGCTTTCATGAGCCGGCGGTCCCGAGCCTCTGGACTGCGGTAATAGAAGATTCCAAGCAGGTGCATACGCCGTCGCGAAGATGACATGCGTTCCCATCCTTCGGCGGCATGTGGTGTCGCTGCAAACGCCCGCTGTAGAAGCGGTGGCAATTCCTGCTCCGCCTGCATGGTCGCCAGCAAGCGTTCGCCTATTTGCTCGGCACGGCGCCTCCGGGCTTCGGGACTCTTCACGTCCGCTACCCACTTATGGATTGCGTTCCGTGTGGAGTAGTTCAAAGCGTCGAACCAGCAGCGAAGCGAGCGGTCCTCGCCCAGGACCCGCCGGAATTCAGCCGGCAAAGTTACGACACGTTCCTCGGTATCGGGCTCCAGACGGAAGCGCGCAAGCTGTCCTGCGACGGCCTTGCCTCCTGCTTGCATCTTTTTATTGACCAGCAGATAGTGCCGGCCGCGTCCATCAGGAAATAGAGAGGTGCGAAAAGCGAAGCCGTTGATTTCGCCCCGTACGCGGATCTGCCCGCGCTTGCCCCACGCCTGGGCTGCGTCAAAGGGGATGGGGACGATGGCCCAGTTTAACCGCGAGCGCATGCGCTCAAGCACAGCCTGAAAGGATTTTGCGCTGACTTTTGCCATCGCATTCGATAGGCTATCGCAGAATTCCAAATATACTGACACCTGCTCCGGTATCGGCCTGGGCATAGTAAGCTAGTAAGTTTTCCAGTGAGATCGGGTGGCGACTCTGAACCGATCCCCTGTCTCTGCAAGCACGGGGTGACCAGCACTACATGCGCTACGGTTTTGTTATCGATCAGGACCGCTGTATCGGCTGTCACGCCTGCACCGTGGCTTGCAAAGAGGAACACCAGGTGCCGGTGGGAGTGTTCCGCACCTGGGTGAAGTACGTCGAGAAAGGCGAGTTCCCCGACACCTCCCGGCACTTCGGAGTGATGCGCTGCAATCACTGTGACAACGCGCCCTGCACCACGATCTGTCCTACCAGTGCGCTCTATCGCCGGGCTGACGGCATCGTTGACTTCGACAACCGCCGCTGCATCGGATGTAAAGCATGCATGCAGGCCTGCCCGTATGACGCGCTCTACATAGATCCCAACAACAACACCGCCGCGAAATGCAACTTCTGCGCCCATCGCGTGGAGACAAATCTCGAGCCGGCGTGTGTGATCGTTTGCCCCACGCAGGCCATCATTGCGGGGGATCTGGATCAGCCCGCGAGCAAGATCGCGCAGATTGTAGCCACCCAGAAAGTTTCCGTCCGCAAGCCGCAGAAAGGCACGCAACCCAAGCTCTTCTACGTGGGTATCGAAGGCGACCTGCTCGAGCCCACACGCCTCACGCGGCAGAACACATACATGTGGGCTGAACAGCGCGACGAGCGCGCAATTCCCGCGCCTCCAAGTGGGAGCGACATCGGTGCTGGTTTAGCCCGCGAAGTTTATGATGTCGCGCACCCAGCCCCCTGGGGATGGAAGATCGCAGCCTATCTCTGGACGAAGTCGATTGCCGCAGGCGTGCTGATCGTCGCCGCAATTCTGATGAGTCTGAGCGGCCAGGCTGCGTCACCACTGTTCAGCATCATCGTGCCAGCTATATCGCTCGTCGGCCTCGCGGCAACTCTGGCGTTGCTGGTTTTCGACCTCAAACGCCCTGAGCGCTTCTTCTATTTGCTGACGAAGCCAAATTTCCGCTCATGGCTAGTGATCGGTTCCTACATTCTGCTTGCCCACGGCCTGCTCGCTGCTGCCTGGTTAGTGGAGGGAATTCTCAGCGGCGCTGTGCCGGGAGCAGTGCGCTGGCTCGCCGCAGCGTCGGCGATTGGCGCCGCTGGCTATTCCGCATTTTTATTCGCCCAGGCCAAGGGACGAGATTTCTGGCAGAGTCCGCTGTTTCTCTGGCACTTGATAGTGCACGCGCTTGTGGCCGGTTCCGCAACGTTGTTGATCGCCGGTGTCCTGATGAATGCCGCCACAGAGAGTCTCCAGCCAGCAATGGTGACGCTGTTGATTTCGTTAAGCATCATGCTGGCCATGACACTCGGGGAGTTGACGCTCCCGCATATCAGCGAAGACGTGAGAATTGCAACCCAATCGCTGACCAAGGGACGCTTCTCAAGAAGATTCTGGGGACTGGTGATCACATTCGGGCTAGTCGCGCCCATCATTCTTTGTACGCTGGCGCTTTCAGCTGTATTGCCCATCGACGGAGCAGTTGTTGCGGCGATTCTCGCCCTCGGCGGCGTCTGGCAGTTCGAAGATTTATGGATCAAAGCAGGACAATCCGTTCCCCTCAGCTGATGAGGCAGTCGTGAAGGACCTTTTACCTTTAAATCCGGCGGCGTTGGAATTGGAAGAACATGCGCAGGGACTCGCGAGTTATCCGCCTTCCGATCGCTGGGATGATTGGACGGAATACGACGCTGCCAAGTGGCCCGAGAAAGTCGCGCGCCACTACTCGCTGATCCCGACCATCTGTTTCAACTGCGAAGCTGGGTGCGGACTCCTCGCCTACGTTGACAAAGAAAGGTTGCAGATCCAGAAGTTCGAAGGCAATCCCGCTCATCCTGGAAGCCGCGGGCGGAACTGCGCGAAGGGACCCGCAACCATCAATCAGGTGAACGATCCCGAGCGCATCCTCTATCCGCTGAAACGGACCGGGAAGCGCGGAGAGGGGAAATGGCAGCGCGTCACTTGGGACGAAGTGCTGGACGATCTCGCTTCGCAAATCCGCCGCGAGCTGCAGGAAGGCCGCAAGAACGAAATCATGTATCACGTGGGACGCCCCGGCCACGAACTCATCTACAACCAGCGCGTGCTGCATTCCTGGGGCATCGACGGCCACAACAGTCATACAAACGTCTGCTCCGCCGGGGCGCGCACTGGATACGCGTTCTGGCACGGCTTCGATCGGCCGTCGCCCGATCACGCCAATGCGAGGTTTATTCTTTTGTTAAGTTCGCATCTGGAAGCCGGACACTACTTCAATCCACACGCGCAAAGAATCATCGACGGAAAAATGGCGGGGGCGAAGGTGTGCGTGATCGACACGCGGCTTTCGAATACCGCTTCGAAGGCCGACTACTGGATGTCATCGTGGCCGGGCAGCGAGGCGGCCTTGCTGCTAGCGATGTGCAACGTGCTGCTGCAGGAAGAGCTGATTGATCGCGATTTCGTGCGGCGATGGGTGAACTGGGAGGAATATCTCCGCGAAGAGCATCCCAGCAAGTCACAGACCTTCGAAACATTTGTCGAAGTGCTCAAGCAAACCTACGCCGGGTACACGCCGGAGTTTGCAGCCAAAGAGTCCGGCGTAGATGCGCGCATGATTGTGGAAGTGGCGCGAGAGGTTGCCCGCGCCGCTCCTGCTGTGAGCACGCACGTGTGGCGAAACGCCGCCGCCGGCAATCTCGGAGGATGGCAAGTGGCCCGCGCGCTTGAATTTCTCGCAGTGCTGGTTGGAGCAGTCGGGACGCCCGGTGGAACCGCGCCCAGCGCCTGGAACAAGTACATTCCCACGCCCCCGCAAATGCCACCGCCGCCCAACGCCTGGAATGAATTGATGTGGGCGCCGGAGTATCCGCTGGCGTTTTTCGAGATGAGTTTTTTGCTGCCGCATTTCCTGAAAGAACATCGCGGCAAACTCGCCATGTATTTCAGCCGCGTCTACAACCCGGTGTGGACCAATCCGGATGGCTTCAGTTGGATTGAGGCGCTCACCGACGAAAGTAAAGTCGAGCGCCATGCCTGCCTTACCCCTACATGGAGCGAGACCGCATGGTTCGCCGATTACGTGCTCCCCATGGGACACGCCTCCGAGCGACACGACCTGATGAGCCAGGAAACTCAGGCCGCGCGCTGGATTGGATTCCGGCAACCGGTGCTGCGAGTCGCGCTCGAAAAGCAGGGCAGGAAATTCAACTCTACTTACGAAGCCCATCGCGAAGCCGGCCTGGGCGAAGTCTGGGAAGAAGACGAGTTCTGGATTGAGCTCTCGTGGCGCATCGATCCGGACGGATCGCTCGGAATTCGGTGCTACTTCGAGTCGCCCTACCGTCCGGGCGAAAAACTAAGAATCGATGAATACTACCGCTGGATATTCGAGAACAGCGTTCCCGGACTGCCCGCAGCCGCAGCTAAAGAGGGATTGACGCCGTTCGACTATATGCGCAAGTATGGCGCCTTTCTGGTCGAAGACCATGTCTACGAAACGCATAACAAAACCTTGAAGCCGGAAGAGCTGCAAGGCAGCACGATCGACCCGCTCACGCACGTAGTGAAGAAAAACGGCGTACCTGTGGGAGTCGAGATTGACGGAAGTCCAGTCCTCGGCTTCCCGACGCCATCGCGCAAGTTAGAGTTCTATTCCAAAACGCTCAAAGAGTGGCAATGGCCCGAGTACTCGATCCCCGGCTACATCAAGAGCCACGTGCACCGCGACAACATTGACGCCGCCAAGAACGAAATGCTGCTTCTTCCCACCTTCCGGCTGCCAAATTTGATCCACAGCCGGTCAGGAAATTCCAAGTGGCTCTACGAAATCTCCCACAAGAATCCTGTCTGGATGCATACTCACGACGCCGAACGCATGGGTCTGGCTACCGGCGACCTGGTAAGGGTGCAGACCGCGATCGGCTATTTCGTCGACAAAGTCTGGGTCACGGAAGCGATTCGCCCCGGAATCGTCGCCTGCTCTCATCATCTGGGGCGTTGGCGGGTGCAAGAGGGCAGCGGCGGAGAACGCTGGTCCACAGCGTTAGTGGACCTGAAGCAAAAAGAACCCGGCAAGTGGATGATCCGCCAAATTCACGGCATTCGACCATTCGCCAGCAGCGATCCGGATTCCGCCCGCATTCATTGGGAAGATGCGGGCGTCCATCAGAATCTGACCTTCCCCGTGCAGCCCGACCCCATCAGCGGACAGCACTGCTGGCATCAGAAGGTGACTGTAACCAAGGCCCACGCAGAAGATCTCTACGGAGATGTTTTCGTGGATACGAACCTGGCCCACGAACAGTACAAACACTGGCTGAAAATGACGCGTTCAGATGCTGGTCCGGGGAAGCTTCGTCGCCCGCTGTGGATGATTCGTGTTTACCGGCCCGCACCCGAAGCGTTCTATTTCCCGGGGAAGTAGTAGCGGGATTCGGGCGCCCGTTTCTGACCGCTTTTCCGGGGATTCGACAAAGACGCCGAGCGCTGGGACATTGAGAGGACCTTCAAACCATGGAACACAGACATCTATCGGAAGTAGCGGCTGTCCAACTTGACCGAGTATTAGGATTCTTCCCGCGAGCCGACGCAAAAGGATCAGTTTTGCTTGCGGTTGACACGGGCATGCTCGCAGTCCTGGCAAGCAATTCTCCTCCTTCGAGTTCCTTCGATTGGATAATTCTGATCACCTTGCTTCCCGTGCTACTGCTTGGCATAAGCCTCTGGCACCTATATGTGGGCGCGTTTCCCAGCCTCAAGGGTGGCCATGACTCGCTGATTTACTTCAGGGAAATCTCCAAGAGGACAGAGTCCCGGTTCATCGAAGAATTTATCGCTCAGCCGGACGAGGCTCGCCTCAAAGACGTACTAAGCCAAGTGTGGAGAAATTCTGAAATACTTAGGGAAAAGTTTGATCACATCAGTTCCGCTTTTAACTGGATGGCACTTGCGATCCTGCCGTGGTTAGGCAGCCTGGTGTTGCTTGCCATTCACTATCCGTCAAGAAGCGTGCTGCTGAAGTGATAAAAGGGCAATTGAAATCGCAACATGATTCCGCGAGGTCGAGTTGGTACTCAAAGAAGATCTCGAAGCTGCAGTCAAGACAATCTTCAAGGAGGTGTGGTCGGAGCGAGATGGTGAAGTCGTTCCGGACCCAGAAGACCTAAACCTTGGCAATGATGCGGTGAATCTCAGCGCGACCGTACTCTACGCAGATATTTCTAGCTCAACTGTTTTGGTTGATTCCTACGAATCCCGGTTTGCTGCTGAAATCTACAAGACATTTCTGGCATGCGCTGCGAAAATCATCAAGGATGAAGATGGTGCCATTACCGCGTATGACGGCGATCGGGTCATGGGGGTTTTCATTGGCAAGGGCAAAAACACCAGTGCAGTGCGAACGGCACTAAGAATCAACACTGCCGTGTTGCAAGTTGTCAAACCAGCATTGAAAGCACAATACCCGACCTCTCCCTATGACCTGAAGCACGTCGTCGGCGTCGATACAAGCAACCTTCTGGTAAGCCGCATAGGAGTACGCAATGATAACGATCTGGTCTGGGTAGGACGAGCGGCAAATTACGCGGCAAAACTTAGTGCTCTGAACGCCGGGTTTGCGACCTACATCACGCATTCGGTGTATGACAACATCAATGACAGCGTCAAATATGCTTTAACCAAAGAAGATATCTGGCAAGCACGCAAATGGACGGCGATGAATGATATGAGTATTTACGCTAGCAATTACTATTGGACCGTGATTTGATCGTCGGCGGGAATCGGAAGTAGAAACGTACAGGGAAGGAGCGTACTGCTCAAGTGAGAATGGTTGTCTGAAATCCAAGAGTTCTTCGAGGTTAAGTTGGCACTAAAAGAGGATCTCGAATCTGCCGTAAAGAAAATCTTCCACGACGACAATTGGACGGCGCGGGATGGCGAGGTAGTCCCTGAGCCCAAAGACCTAGGTCTCGGAAATGACGCCATCAACCTCAATGGGACGGTCCTATATGCGGACATGTCCGATTCGACCAAATTGGTCGATCGTGGTAAGCCGTACTTTGCTGCTGAAATTTACAAAACATACCTTGCTTGTGCGGCACGAATCATCAAGGACCAAGGTGGGGTGATCACAGCTTACGACGGTGATCGAGTCATGGCTGTATTCATCGGGACAAACAAGAATACTAGTGCTGTGCGAGCCGCTTTCAAAATCAACGGCGCTGTGTGGGACATAATCAAGCCCGCGTTGAAAGCACAATACCCGGATACGGATTACGACCTGAAGCACGTGGTCGGCGTCGATACGAGCAGGTTGCTTGTGAGCCGGATCGGAGTACGTAATGACAACGATCTGGTCTGGGTTGGACGAGCTGCGAACTATGCGGCGAAGCTCAGCGGCTTATCTAATGAGGCTGCGATCCGCATCACTCACTCGATTTATGACAACATGGATGATTCCGTCAAATTCGCAGGGACCAACAGGACGAACATGTGGGAGGAACGTTCGTGGACGGACATGAACAAGATGAGAATCTACCGCAGCACATGGAAGTTCGGCGTTTAGCCGCGAGGGGCTGTTGTTTTCCTTTCCTCTCCACGATGAAGGTTGCCCCATCCTTTCCTTCTTTTGGAAAGAGTGGGATTACTCGACGCTCTCCCTCGTGAGATTTTAAGGAATTTAATTCCGGAATGGGTGACAACGGCACCCTTGTCCGATGCAAGCTTCTCCGATGCCCACCCTTTGAAAATCGCAAAGGGTGGGGCAGCCTCATTTAGTTTGACGGAGGGTGGGCCAGCCCCAGTCTTATTTTCCAAAGAAATAAGGCCGCGTCGTGGCGGCTTTCCGGAGGGCACTCGGCGGAGGGAAGGTCGGATCGGGACAGCTCTGCGCTTACCTGTTGGCGTTTAGTCTAGCCAGGTATTTTTCCTGCAGCACGTTCCGATGATGTAGCTCGTGACCAGCGAGGATGTATGCGATGGCTCGCACAGAGATCTCGTTCTTGTTGGCCACGCCACGCCGCCCCCAGGCTTCCTCGTCGAGACTTCGGAAGAAACAGACGGTTCCGTGCCGCACCGCAGCGAGTTCTTCGATCAGGTCAGCCAATCGACAAGAATGAAATGGGCCGTAGCGAACGTAGTCGTCCTGCTCATAACCTTCGATCGGTGTCTTGTCATTGCGGGCAATGCGCAACGCCCGGTAAAGAAAGATTCGTTCGGTGTCGATTACGTGTCCCAACACTTCTTTCACACTCCATTTGTCGGGAGCATAGCGGAACTCGCCATCCTTCTCACTGAGATGTTCAAACAGCTGGCGAGTCGCACTGATCTGCTGGGCGAGCGTGGAGACGATGTCGTTGTCGTTGCTCGAAACCAGCGAGATATAGCGGCCGTAGTAAGGGTTGTATTCATCCGGTTGCGGAGCAATGGGGCTTGCCGATTGGGTCGCCATGTCAGTCAGAGATGCGGGGGACTCTGCGCGAGGTGCGACTTTTTGTAATTCGTCGTTGGTCGTTGGACTTCGGCCATTGGACTGGGTCGCATGAGTCCAGACTTAACGTTGAAGTGCAAGGCGTTCGTCGATCGCTCGGTACGGTCTAGCGGTAGAATGCCTTGCAGGGCCTGTGCTGCTGCCTGTGGCATCGGGGTCCTTCGACTGCGTCGCCGCCTCGCTTCGCGAACCAGCGACTTCGCTCAGGATGACAGGTTGATTGGTGCTCGTTTTCTCCGAAAACCCGATCTGTGCTCCCCACTTCTCATCAGGCCGCCTCGCGTCGCGAACCAGCGACTTCGCTCAGGATGACAGGTTGATTGGTGCTCGTTTTCTCCGAAAACCCGATCTGTGCTCCCCACTTCTCATCAGGCCGCCTCGCTTCGCGAACCAGCGACTTCGCTCAGGATGACAGGTCTTTGCGAACCCCGCGTCTCAGGCTTTCGCCTTAGAGTCCCCAAGGTCCGGTTTTCCTGCTTTTCCGAGAATTTCCACATAGCAAAGCGGGGATACACGGGGTAAAATGCGTCAGGTTACCCCAAACTGACAATTGACCGTTTAAACCCTATTGAGGAAAGGATTCTTCCGACATGTGGAAGCCCACAAATCAGCCTATGACTCCATCCCGGCCAGGTGAACCGGAACGGCCGACTACCACGACCATGCCTTCGCCAACCACTTCGACCACGAGCGAACCGGCGACGGCGACGCCGCGTCCGGTATCCACCGCGACCGCGGACCAAGCCACCATTGGCAAGTCGCTGGTGATCAAGGGCGAGGTGACCGGTTCCGAGTCGCTCTATATTGACGGCCGGGTGGAAGGCTCCATCAACCTTTCCGGCAATCGCGTGACGGTGGGACGCAATGGCGTGGTCGCCGCCAACATCAGCGCGAGAGAGATTGTTGTGCTGGGGAAAGTGCGCGGCAATCTGACTGCCAGTGATCGCGTCGACATTCGCAGCGACGGCTCGCTGACCGGCGATGTGGTCGCAGCCCGCATCTCGATTGAAGACGGCGCGTTCTTCAAGGGCGGCATCGATATCCGCAAGGCTGGACAGAAGCCGAACGGCGAAGAAGCGAAACCGTCGACTTCGAGCGCGACAAGCACGACTGCCGAGACCGCAGCCGCCGCCAGAGCGTAGGAGCGGACGGCGGACCTTTCAGATCTCAAGGTCTGAGGTCGGGTCTCATGCGTGGGCAAGATTAACGGCGGGCATTTTTATCCCAAATGCCCGCCGTTTGTGTGTAGGGTTGTCCCACTCTCCAAAATTTGAAATCCGCTCCTAAGGTTCAAGCCCGGCGGTCAACTCCACTTCAGCTGCGGCAACGCGCGGATCGGGTGTAACTTTGCGCCGTCGCAAATCCTGAGGCAACTTTGATCGGGTGATCCACAAGCCCAGAACCACTGCCGCCGCCCAGGTCAGTGTGATCAGGCCAAGCGCTTCGATATCCCCGACGCGGTCATTCCTCACCAGGAAAATCCGCCCTACCTCGTGACCCATGAACCCGGCGACTGCCGCCGTAATTGCCGCTTTGCCGATCTCTCCCCAATTCAGTCCATCGGCAGGAACCAGCTTCCGCCAGTGCAGCAGCAATGCCAGGGCAATCGTATTCACCATGATTCCGATATCGGACGAAATCGCCAGCCCCACGGTCGAAAAATGATGGTAGAGCGCTGCATACATGGGTATGGAAGCCGCCGTAATGATGCTGCTCGAGAGCATGGGCGTGAGCGTATTGCCGGCCGCATAGAACCCGCGCGAGTACAGGCTCTGCGCCGCCCAGAAGGCAAGTGAAAGCGAGAACACAAAGAAATAGACAGCGGTGTCGCGCGAGTCCGAAACATGAAAACGTCCGCGCCGGTAGACCAGATCGATCAGCGGCAACGCGGCAGCCATCATCAGGCTGCTAGCCAGCAGAGACGCGGCTACGACCCGGTATACCGACCCATTCACCGTGGCGGCAAATTCCTTGAGCCGCTGCTCTCCCCACAATCGCGCGAAGAACGGCAACGACGCCTGGCTGGTGGCCTGTCCTAAAACCGCGATCGGCACGGCGAACAGCCGCTTGGCATAATTTAGCCGCGTAATGTCGCCTACGCTGCCGGAAGCGAAGTAGCGGAGAATCCAGTCATCGGCCGTAATCAGCGAGACACCCAGCATCAGCGGAATGGACAGGCGCACCCATTCGCGGAACGCTTCGTTGCGTATATTGAAAGAAATCCGAAAGCCCGTCCCGATGCGTTTCGATCCAATCAGGTTGATCAGGAATGGACCCAGAAAGCTCCCCACCAGCGCGCCCCACGCCAGCGACGAAATTCCCAACCGACGCGATCCGACCACGCCGCCCAAGATAATCGCGGTGTTATAAATCAGCGGTCCGAAAGCCGGAAGCAGGAATAGCCGGTGCGAAAGCAGCACCGCTGCAAACACTCCACCCACGTAGAAGAAAATCTGCGCCGGCAGCAGGATGCGGGTCAGGTGAACGCAGAGCTGAAGTTGCTCCGCCGTAAATCCCTTGAACCACCAAGCCTCGATCTCTGGCGTGTAAATTTCCGCCAGCAGTATCCCTACCCCAAGCACCGCCGTCATCACGGTGATGATGATGGAGAAGGTTTTCTGCGCCTCATCCTCCTTCTTGGCGGAAAGGAAGCGGGTGTAAATGGAGATAAATGTGATGGATGCGGCACCGCCCGCGACCAGGTAGTTCAGCCAGTCCGGGATGGTGAACCCCGCCACGTAAGCGTCGGTCGCGGGGCCAGCGCCGAATGCCCAGGCAATATAAGCCTCGCGCACGTAGCCGATCACACGCGACAGAAAGATTGCCGTCATCAGCAGCAGGGTTGCCGAGAAGGCGCTGTGCTGGTGGGCAGGGTGAAGAAATCGGGAAAGGCGTTTGAGCATTAGCCGCTGATAAGCACAGGAACGCGAATTTATTGGCGCTGCAACCCCATTTGCAACCAGTAAGCCTAACAGACAGAGTACCGCAATGCGGCTTTATTCACGCCTTACGGGCGTCCATGTACCTGAAATTTCACCCGTAAGCTGGGTCACCGAGGCGGGCGAGATCACGGCGGGCTGCCATGAGGTAAGTACCTGCTTTCTGTGTGCCTACCCTTAGGGAATAATATTTGTCTACAGTCGCCCCTACGCGAAAACCCGGAAGGCACTGTAGGAATCTAAGACCTTCGCAAGACGCAATGGGAGGCGAGTCCCTACGGGCGGTGGGATATCTGGCACGTTCTGTGTCCTGTTAGATCTGACCCGGGCTGCTTGGCATCGAGGTACATTGCTTTGACACACCTTCGCGGGGCCATCGATAATTTCGGAGTGTCTGAACCGCCGGTCATCCAACTCCCCACGGCAATCCTGAGACGCTCGTTCCGCAAGCTATTTCCGCCAGCTGTGCGCGGGGAAGGCGTTTACGTGTGGGATACCACTGGCAAGCGATACCTGGATTTCTCCGGCTCAGCGGCGGTCAACTTCATCGGTCATGGGGTTGGCAAGATCGCCGAGGCCATGATGGAACAGGCCTCGAACCTGGAGTTCGTCCATAGCAGCCAGTTCACTACCCCCATAGCAGAAGAGTACGCGCACGAACTGCTCGAATTCGCAGGCGAGAATTATCGTGATGGAGCGGTATTCTTCACATCCGGCGGCTCCGAAGCGGTTGAAACTGCATTGAAGTTGGCGCGCCAGTATCAGGTAGAGATCGGTCAAACGCAGCGCTGCCAGATTCTGAGCCGCTCCCAGAGCTATCACGGGGCGACTTTGGGGGCGCTGTCGGTCTCCGGCAATAAGCGCCGCCGGGAAATCTACTTGCCCATGGTGCGGGAGTTCGCCCACGTCGGATTTCCCTATTGCTACCGCTGTTCTTACGAGTGCACCGATGCCTGCCGCAACTGTGGACGGCAATACGCGGCCGAACTGGAACGTGAAATCGAATCGGCCAAGGGGAGTGTTGCTGGATTCATCTTCGAGCCAATGAGCGGGGCGACTTTGGGCGCGGTTGTGCCTCCTCCGGGTTATTTGCAGAGCGTTGCCGAAATCTGCCGCCGACATGGTGTTCTCCTGATCGCCGACGAGGTCATGACCGGCATGGGACGCACCGGTCAAAACTTTGCTGTGGAGCACTGGGACGTGACCCCGGACATCCTAGTCACCGCTAAAGGCTTGTCCAGTGGCTATGCGCCTCTCGGCGCGGTAATCGCCAGTAAGAAGGTGGTGGAGGCCATCGCCTCCGGTTCAGGATCGCTTCTGCACGGCTTCACCTACAACTCGCATCCCATTTCCCTCGCCGCGGGACGCGCTGTCCTGCAATACATTCAGGAACATAAGCTGGTTCAGATGGCCGATTCGGAAAGCAAGGGAACAGTAGCCTCCGACCTGCGCACCGGCTTAGAGACGTTGCGCGACTTGCCAGTGGTGGGGGACGTCCGCGGCAAAGGATTGCTTTGGGGAGTCGAATTCGTGGCCGACAAGACCAGCAAACGAGCTTTCCCGTGCGACGCGAACTTCTCCGGACGAGTCGCCCAGGCTGCCGTCAAACGCGGATTAGTCGTCTATCCTATGCAAGGATGTGTAGACGGTATAGGCGGAGATCACCTGTTGATCGCTCCTCCTGCCGTGATAACCCGAGACCAGATCCACTGGGCCGTCGAAGAACTCGGTGCAGCCATAATGGAAGCAGCGGCCTGGGGCGCGACGGCTCGACCGCAGTAAGTACTGACCAATCCAGCCCGGATGCCGATACAATCATCCGCGTCGGCAACCAGCCACCGAGATCCGCGAACTGAGAAAAGAGAACTGCATCAATGTAGCCGTCATCGGTGCGGGCGCTTTCGGACGCAACCACGCCCGCGTCTATCATCAACTTGCAGAGCAAGGCGAAACGGTACGGCTGGTAGCGGTTGTCGATCCCGACGTCGCCCGTGCCGACGTCATCGCCGAGCAATATGGTGCCCGCGGCTTTGGATCGGTCGACCAACTCATCACCACGCGCGGCGAGATCGACGCCGCATCAGTCGCCGTTCCCACCATCCATCACCTGGGCGTCGCTCGCTTACTGATGGAAGCCAGCATTGACGTTCTCATCGAGAAGCCGCTCGCCACTTCCCTCAGTGAAGCAGACGAACTCATTCGGATGGCCGGCAAGTCCGGACGTATCGCACAAGTCGGTCACCTGGAGCGTTTCAACCCCGCTGTTCGCGCCACGCTGCCGCTCATTACACGACCCATGTTCTTTGAAGTGCATCGCTTGAGCGTTTTCAGCCCGCGCTCACTCGACGTCGATGTCGTCCTTGACCTCATGATTCACGATCTCGACGTCGTGCTCTCGTTTGTAAATTCCGAGGTAAAGGAAATCCGCGCTGTAGGTCTGCCCATTCTTTCGGGGAAAGTCGATATCGCCAACGTCCGGATGGAATTCCAGTCCGGCTGCGTCGCCAATTTCACCGCCAGCCGAGTCTCCACAGAACGAGTTCGCAAGCTGCGTTTCTTCCAGCCCAAACAATACGTCTCCATCGATTACGGGCGGCAGGACGTGCTGGTCTTTGGCATCGGAGAAGCTGGCGGAACTCCCTCCGTGAATCCGCAAATCAACGTCACCAAGCCGCCAGTCACAGCCGAAGAACCCCTTCAAGCTGAAATAAAGAGTTTTCTGAACGCCGTCCGCGAGCGTTCCAGGCCGGTGGTATCGCTGGAAGATGGCCGCCGGGCCCTGGCCATCGCCCTCGATATCCTCACCGCTATCCACGAACACGGCGACAGACTTCGGCTGGACCGGATGCAGCGATGATCTACCAGATACGATTTGCTGGTTGACGACGGGGAAGCGGTGATGAATGAAAATTCAAATCGTCACCTGTAAATTGCATCGTGAATATTTGTAAATTCGCATTACACCCTTAAGTACCAACACCTTCAGTTTCTTCGCATATTGGCAGGAAAGATGCGAGAATATAACTACTTGGCCGAGCGCGGCAGGTTCCCACACGGAATTTGTCCCGAGCTGGACGTGGGGGGCACGTTCACGCAACCGACGGAACGCGTTCGTGTCTAATGAATCAGGATTCGATGTCGACGACCCAAATCCAGCCCGGGAATCAAAATCCATCCTCAGCCCCATCCTCACGGCCCGATGGCGGCGACCTCTACGATCCACGGCACTGGGAATCGGCGTATCGCGAGATGCACAACGCACCCGCGCTGCTCATCCAACTACAGGATGATCTTGCCCGCTCCCGTCAGCGTGAGGCGTATTGGATGTCGGTGGTGGTGCACATTCTGGCTATCATCGTCCTTTGGAATGCCGATAAGTTGGTGAGATATCTTCCCAAGGGCGCGGTGATGGTGGTTGCGCCTGACCAGCAGCGGCAAAACCAAACAACCTATCTTGAACTTCCAAAGGACGAGCAGAAGGTTACCAAGCGTCCGGATACCAACAAGATTTCCGATAAGGACCGCATCGCCACGGCCAAGCGACCGCAGATCGATCCCAAAGAATTAAAGAAGATCATCGACGCCGCCCGGGCCGGAGAGCCTGGCCCCAGGGGTCCCGCGCTGAATCGTCCGCCGCAACCAGCCCAAGCGCCCTCGCAGCCGATGGCAGAGGCCAATCCCGGGCCGCAACAGCCGCCTCAGCCGGAACCGAAGCCAACGCCCGACCAGAACCAAGTCGCCAAGATCACGCCGCCGCCAGTCCACAAGTCGGAACCCAGCTTCAAGATGCCCAGCATGTCTCCGGGTGAACGCATCAGCGAAGCTGCCCGCGCTGCAGCCGCGAATCGTGGCGGGTATGGCGGTTCGGAAGGTGATTACGGTTTAGGACAGGGTAAGGCCGGAACGCAGACGATGGGTCCGGCAACAATCTTGTCGGATACGATGGGAGTCGACTTTGCCCCCTATCTGTCGCGCGTGATCCATGACGTAAAACAGAATTGGTACCTTCTGATGCCCGAAGTCGCCCGCTCGCCGATCATGAAACGAGGCAAGCTGACGATTGAGTTCGCCATCACCAAAGACGGAGAAATCGGCGGCATGAAACTGATCTTCAGTTCCGGCGATGTCGCCCTCGACCGTGCCGCATGGGGCAGCATTACGAACTCTCACCCGTTCCCGCCGCTGCCCACCGACTTCAAAGGCGACTACCTCGGCCTGCGCTTCCGTTACTACTACAACTACGAAGAGAACGAACTGGATTAGGCGCGGCGGCAGGGTGGGTCAGCGATGTTCTACTTCGTTCCATTCGGATAAACCAGAATCTTACTCGCTTCACCCGTCTTCAAACGCTCCATCGCTTTGGAGAAATCCTTCATCGCAATACGGTCAGTGATTACGGGATGTAGATCCAGCTTCCCCGCCTTGAGCAGTGCCGTCATCTGATACCAAGTCTGATACATACGCCGCCCATTAATTCCCTGCACGGTGATGCCTTTAAAAATAATGTCTTCGGAGAAATTCAACGAGATTGGCTTGGAGGTGAGACCGAGGAGGGAGATACGTCCGCCGCGCCGCACGATGTCGAAAGCTGTTCGAATCGCGTCCGGATGCCCGGCCATCTCGAGCACCACGTCAACCCCAAGGCCGCCGGTTTTCTCCAGCACGGTGGAATTCACATTCTGCTTCGAGGGATCAAGCACGAAGTCGGCCTTCATCTCTTTCGCGAGACGGCGCCGATGTTCATTCACTTCAATGGCGAAAACAGTGGTCGCTCCGACCGCTCGCGCCACCGCAATCGAGAACAAGCCAATCGGCCCGCAGCCGGTGATCGCAACAGTCTTCGCCGCAATTTCACCCGCGAGCACCGAGTGCACAGCGTTTCCGAGGGGATCGAGAATCGACGCATACTCCTGCGGAATGGCTGGATCAAGTTTCCAGATATTCGTCTCGGGGATCACGACGTATTCGGCAAACGCTCCGTCAGCATCGACCCCGATTATTTTTACGTTCTGGCAGATGTGCGCTTCGCCGGTGCGGCACTGCAGGCACTTCCCGCAAGCCACGTGCATTTCGGCAGAAACGAAGTCACCTGCCTTGACGCTGGTGACCTCATCGCCAAAGGCCACCACCTCGCCACAGAATTCGTGCCCTGGAATTAGAGGAGGATGAATCCGGTTCTGCGCCCAACGGTCCCATTCGTAAATGTGAAGATCAGTTCCGCAGATAGAAGCAACTTTCACCTTGACCAGCACATCCGTGCGGCCAAACGCGGGAATCTTCACCTCGCGAATTTCCGCTCCCGGCGCAGCGTTCGGCTTCATCACCGCCATCATTGTGTTGGGCATATGTCCTTCCCTGCCTCTTAGATGAGACTTGGAGCCATCGGCGCTTGCAGGAGCAAACCGGTAATTTTAGCACCTGATCCGCACACGTCCCGGAATCTGGGTCACTGCCGCATGGGAACGTCGGAGAGTGCCACGATCCACCACTTGTCTCCGCGCCGCACAAAGATCTCGGTGGTGCGATGAAAGGTTGTGGTGACGCGTCCGTTCTGCCGCGACAGCATCGTAAGATGCACATTTAATATGGCTGTGTCTCCGTATAGCTTCACCTGCAAGGCTTCCGGTATTACATCGAGCAGCTTGTTTTTATCAGAACGTAAGTCAGCCAAAACTTCGCTCTTGGTTTGCGTTTGGCCATTCGTCCCCACGCGGACATAGTCGTCAGCCAGATGCGAAGCATACTGGGACCAGTCTGCTTTCACCATTAGTTTCGCCAATTCCATCTCGAGAGCCTTGATTTCAGCTTCCGCGGTGGCATTTGAGTCGGGCTTCAGGCCACTCTCCTGCGAGTGGAGTGGTAGGACGAACATCATAATCACTGCGAAGCAGACAATCTTCAGCATGGGTTTCTCGGTATTCTCGGGTGGGCGGTGAAATCGTGCGCTACCGGCCCGCGGCTGTTCAGCTGGGAAATCACGGGCCACTACCGCTGCTTCGTCCGGCGTCATAGGAATGTGGATAGTCACCTCTCCGGCGGGAGACCCTTGTCAGACTTCGGCGGCGCCTTCTTGTACTCCTCCGACTTCCCGCGAGGAATGCTCAACGTCTTCCAGTCGCTCGACCTGAGATGTTTGGCCAGAAACACGATCTGGCCGATGTGCTGGGCGTAGTGCGCAATCTGCCGGTTGATGGCCTGCAACACCGTATGCGGCTCGCCGCGGATGGTTACGGTACGCATCACGTCCTCGGGCCTAAGAGCTTCGATCGCCGTAAAGACACAGCGCCAGCCTTCTTCCCACCACTTCATCACGTCAGCTCGAGTGGTTGCCGGGGTCACTTCAAATTCCCGGTCACGAAAGCGGTCCGGCTTCTCGCCGTCGGTGGTAAGGAAGTCGGTGAAGCGCGAACGCATATTCCCCGCCAGGTGCTTCACCAGGATAGCCACGGAGTTCGATTCGGGATCGAGCGTGGTAAAGAAATCTTCGTCCCGAAGCTGTGCCATGGCGCCTTCGCCCATGCGTTTGTGGCCGCGAAACTGCCGGTGAACTTCATCGAGATAATGTTCGGCTAGATGTTCCATAAGCCCTTCGCTGGGCTCATCCCAGTTCGCCTTGCACAATTGGGGCCGGATGCTCCACCTGTATTTGGATGCCACCCATCCATCTGGCCATTAGGTTGTAGAGGAACGCCATGAGCGCCCCCATAATGAATCCCAGCAGACCATAAAACACGGGCAACACGATTGCCATTGCCACGGTCCCAACCGCCCCCAACTGGCTGTTGCGATCTCCGGCTAGCGAGCTCAGCATGCCGATAAGCAACACAAACGGCATGGCTATTATGCCCATCACGCCATAGATCGCGCCCATGATCTTCGCGACCGAAAGAACTCCGACGGATTTGATCGTATGCATTCAAGCCTCCAAGTGATCACATCTCCGACCTTCCCCAACCGCCTCCCCCTGGACTTTCAATCCTGACGCGCTCGCCTTTGCGCAACCGGGCGTTGAACTTCCCCGGCATCTGCTCTACCGAACCATCCCCGCGGATCAGCACCGCTTTGCCAGGAGCACCATCTTTGCCGCCCTGCAAACCATACGGTCCACGCGACCGTCGTTCCGATAGCAACGTGACCTCGGCATCGGTCAGCACTTCAATTTCGCGCACGATGCCATCGCCACCGCGGTGTTTTCCCGCCCCACCGCTTCCCGAGCGCAGCGAGTACCGCCGCACCCGCAACGGATAGGCATACTCCAGCGCCTCCGCGGGTGTGTTCAGGGAGTTGGTCATATGCGTGTGCACGCCCGAAGCGCCGGCCTTGGTCGGACGCCCTCCCATGCCGCCGGCAATCGTCTCGTAATATGCAAACGGGTCACCGGTTCGCGGATCGATGCCGCCAATGGTCAAATTATTCATGGTGCCTGATGCCGCCGCCGGGATGCGTTCGGGAATCGCCTGCGCCAGCGCCCGTAGCAACACATCGACAATCCGTTGCGAGGTTTCCACATTCCCTCCTGCCACCGCCGCCGGAGGCTGCGCATTCACCACCGTTCCCTTCGGGGCAACGACGCCGATCGGCCGCATCAATCCTGCCGTCGCGGGCACATCGTCCGCCAGCAAACAACGGAAAACATAAAAACATGCGGAATAAGTGATCGCCTCCACCGCATTCACGCTGCCCGCAACCTGAGCATCACTCCCGCTGAAATCCACCGTGACCGTGTTTTTTTCAGCGCCGGCTCTGCTGGCTGTGGCGACGGCATCATGCCGTCGCTTTCGCCCGCTGTTCTCGAACTTGATCGTCGCCACAATTTTCACCGGCCGATCACTAATGCCGTCACCATCCAGAAAATCTTCGGCCCGATATGTTCCGGGACGTATCCGCTGCAAGAAGGCGCGCATCATGTCTTCGGAATAGTCCAGCAATTCCGCTGCCGCGTCGCGCGCCCGCTTCAAGCCATAACGCAGGCAAACTTCCCGCAGCCGCTCCGCCCCGGTATGGCAAGCGGCAAGCTGCGCTCCCAAATCGCCTTCCCGCTCCTCCGGAGTACGCACGTTGTTAAGCAGAAGACTGAGCACATCTCGATCCATCTTCCCGCCGCGCAGAAGCTTGACTGGCGGAATGCGAAATCCTTCCTGATAAATCTCGCGGCACAATCCCATGGATCCGGGATAGGCCCCGCCCACATCCGCATGATGCGCCCGCGAAGCCAGATAAAAATCCGGACCGGTCCGGCGCCGGCGAGCCCGCCCGTTGTTCTGGAAATAGAACGGCGCCACCAGGGTGATGTCCGGCAGATGAGTTCCTCCGCGGAAGGGGTCGTTCAGCATAACGACATCCCCGGGCGCCAGCTCAAATGCATCCACCGCCGCGCGCACAGACATGGGCATCGATCCCAAATGCACTGGCATATGGTCGCCCATGGCGATCACCTCCGCGTCGGCATCGAAGACCGCGCAAGAGTAATCTCGCCGCTCTTTTATGTTGGGCGAGAATGCGGTCCGCCGCAGCGCCGCTCCCATCTCTTCCGCAATCGAGTGATAGATATTCTTGAAAATTTCCAGCTCGATGGGATCGCGTTTCATGGCGCAGAAAGTCTACTAGAGGAAGCTGGGCGGCGGACGGATCGAGGGAGGCAAGAAGTTGTTCAAGATACCGAGCATGCTGGATTTCCAGAATTCTATTGACAATGATGCGCAATCTGCGCAATATCTTGTGCTAAGTAATCAGCCCATACTATGAATTGGGCAAAAACCGTAAACTGCGGTCAACCACTTCGAGGGAGGGAATCGATGCCCGCAAAGAAAAAGGCAGCGAAGAAAAAGAAACACTAACCGGTCGCGAGGACGATACCTCGCACGGACCCAAGTTTTCGGCGCCCCTCGCGAGTCACGTCTCACGAGGGGCTGTTTCATGCAGAGTCGGCGGTCCGAAATCTGGGAAACCGTAGCCTATAACGCTTAAACCTCCACTTAAAAGTGCTATCCTCAAAAATCGTAGTTGTCCCGAAACCCGCGTCGTGCTAGAAAACCCGTGCAGCTGGTTAGCTACGCCCGATGCAGCTTCTTAAGCCGATGAGCCCCAGAGCCAAAGCCACCGCCAAGTCCGTAAGAAGTGCCGAGGTGGTAATCCCGGAAAAACTTTATTTCCGCATCGGCGAAGTGGCCCGGCTGTGCCGGTTACCGGCGTACGTGCTGCGCTTCTGGGAGACCGAGTTTCCTCAACTCAAGCCGGTCAAGAGCAACACCGGTCAGCGCATGTATCGTCGCAAGGATGTGGAAAGCGTGCTGCGCATCAAGAAGCTGCTTTACGAAGAAGGATTCACTATCGCGGGGGCGCGACAGCAACTGCGCTCCGAAATCAAGCCTGATAAGAAGCAAACCCCGTTGCCATTTCCCACTAATTCCGCGCCCGATCTCAAACACGTCCGCCAAGGGCTGCGCGAAATACTCACCATGCTCTCCCCCCGCCACTGAAGTGGAACTCATCGGGCATTGAGTCATTTACTGATTGAATCATTGGGAGAACATGATCTCCTGATTAACGAGCCAAGCTTAAATGACTCAATGACTCAATGGCTCAATGGCTAAATCCCTCAATGACTCAATCCTCGATGCGATACACTTTTCGAGAGAACCTGCCCGAGAATCGACGAGACCTCAGGAGTGCTGCTTGATTTCGCCGGAAGACGCCATACTGCTATTGAAAGGTTTCAAAGACAAGCTCACCCCGGTTCGCGTCAATATGGCGACTCCCGCTGCCCGTTGTGCATTTGAAGGTCTAATTTCCGAAGTATCGAACCACGAGCTAATCGTGTCTGTTCCCATGCAACTGAGGGTTTCCTGCGCCTTGCTGGTAGAACTGGACGGCGCGCACTTCGATTACGGAGACACGAGGCAAGCACCGCCTTCAATGCGCCAATCGCTGGGGGAGAAGTTCTCTTCGGCGTTGAGCATTCTTCTTCCCGATGGAACCCTTGTGGTAGTCTCCGAATTGAAGCAGTAGTCAGTGCCAGTGGCCAATGATTACTGATAACTGACAACCGTGTCCGACTCCCGCAAACTCCTGCCCAGTGGCAAAAATGCCATCGCTCTCGTGATCGGGCTGCTGCTCGGATTCGCGTTCTGGTCGTCGTGGAACGCCGGCACCCGCAGCGCACGGGCACCGGAGCGGGCGCAAGCCAGCACCCCTGCCAAAGGCGAGTTGGATTTGGTCGAGTATGCCGTGCGGCGTGCGCGTTCATGGCGCGTGACGACTGCCGGCACAAGCAATGGCCAGCGGTTTCAAACCGACCAGGATGTGTTCTGTCCCTATCAGTCGCACACCGTGACATATACCAAAGGCGCCTCCGGAGAGAATACGTTGCAGGAAGAATTCATAGAGACTGAGGACTCCCTCTATGCCCGCCAAGGCAATGATCCGTGGTCGTCGCAACCACGCACTCCCAGCGACAAGTGTGCTACCGGTCCCATGGCTGGCCCTGAGCCGCTACTGACCATAGTCGGCCGATTCAAGGCTGCCACCTCGGTCCACAAGAGCGCCATAGTCCAGTTTCAGGGAAATTCCTGCCGTGTCTGGGATTTGATTTCGACCGATACCAAGGCTCGCGTCGGTGATCTCTGCGTCGATGACCTGACTCACTTACCCTGCGAATTCCGCAGCGGCATGCTGCAGGTGGAATACTCTAACTGGAATCAGCCCGTGCTGATTGCCGCGCCCGAGGTGCACTCCTCCATTCCGCCGCAGTGAAAGGACTCCGCGGAGTAAGGCGACACGTAATCTATGAATCACAACGGCGAGAGTTCGTCCTCCCGCTGCTCTTCGCTCTTTTCGTGGGCGAATCTTCTCTCCAGGAATCTTCGGGCCAGTTCCCTGCCGCCCAGACCAAAGGCGAGCGCCAAGCCCAGCATCAGCGATCCAAACACGATCGCGAATGCGACCAGAACCGTGTGTTCGGCTAACCCCAGCTCTTCGAAAGCCATCGAGGCCACGAGAATAATGATCAGAACGCGGACGGTGGAACTTATCAATCGAGGAGAAGGCAAGTCAGCGTTGACGGCTGCAAGCAGCACCGCGCGGGAAAAGAAGCTGGCCGCCAGCAATCCGAAGAAGAACAGAAACATTGCGGCGAACAAACGTGGAAGGAAGCCGAAGAAGCTGGAGATGTGCTCCTGAACACCGACAATTCCCAGCACACTGATGCCCACGAGGATGAATCCCAGCCACGCGACCCAGAAAACGAAGCGGCTGAGAAGCTCGGTAGAGGTCGGGAGGGCAGCTTTCTTCAGAAGCTCACTGGCGCCCGCGTGCTCAGAAAGACGATCGAAGCGGACCAGCCGCAGAATGCTGCGGAGCAGGACTCGCATGCCATAGGCGATGAGCCAACCGACAACGACGATGATCAGCATCACCAGCAGACGCGGTAAGAAGCGAGCTACGCTGCGGGCAATTTCCTGCATGGCCTCTGTTAGTTCATTCACAATCAGCTCGCGCATTGGCACGCTCGCCGCCCAGGCGGTGAATCGATTGACCACATGAATGAGTCCGCCAATCAGTATCGCGTGCATGTTGACCTCACTTTCTTCCATTCCAGAGTTCTAGCAGATAGGGTTTTGATTGTTCAAAAGTTTGGCAGAGGGCTTCGGTCTTGCTTTCGAGCGCCTCGGCCGAGGCATCACGGTTCTCGACGAGAAAACAATAGGCCAGGCCACGATAGAGTGGCGCCAGGGCCTGGATGATGTGATCACGGCTGATCACTTCTTTGTGATAGGACGCGGCAAATTCGTAAACGATGCGAACCCACAGTTGGTTGCTGAAACAAAATTCCTGTTCCGGCAGAGCCGCGAGCCGCTGGAGTTCCGAAAGGGTCGGCGCCGAGAGAATCGATTTGAGTACGGGCTCAAGTTCGGCGACACCATGTTTGAACATCTGATAAAGACGCTTGCGGTTGGGACGCATCGGCTCGAGCGTTACGTCGTATTCGGAGCCGATCGTTGGCACAGGTTGAGACTGGTTCTCCTTGCTCCACCAGGCAAAGTTCTGTTCCAGCGACCAGAACAACACGCCCACCGTCTGGCGCAGAGCCAGAACCAGATCCGCTGGGGCGTGATCAACGCGTCCCTTATCCCCGAGAAATGATTGCGCCACTCGGAATCCGCCGGTGATCGCCGTAATTGAGAGATCGAGTTCGGTACCGAGGCGCCCCACATCGTGCGTCCAGATATCCTGACCTAAGAAATGACTGGCAAGCTGGCCCGAGATGGCGAATTCCGAAGGAAAGGGTTCGCGCAGCCGTCTGCCGTAGAAGGCGCGGGTCATAGGGTAGACAAGATTTCTTATGAGCAAGCCGTCGTATTTGTGGCGGCGGTAAGTAGGCGTAACCAGATCGAAACTCTCGCGGGTAATGGGGCGGAGGAGACGCTCCATCCACTCCGGTTCTATGCTGGTCGATTCGGGAGAGACGACAGCGACGGTTGTGGCACGGAGTAGTTCTGCGGCCGCTAAGAATGTATGCAGCGCCGTACCTGTAGAAGGATCTCCTGGATAACGAGTGCTAACCGAGTGCAGCGTGCGCAGCGCATTCACGTTGGGATGCTGAAGGTCACTGATGGAAGCAGCGCGGACGAGTTCTGTACTGTCGTCACGCGAGCCAGCGTCAGCATTGACAATTACAGCCCGCTGGCGCGGGAAGTACTTCAACAAGCCATTGCGGACAGTCTGAACCACCGGGCCGACGGTGCGGGCATCGTTGTAAGTCGGCACACCGACCAGGATGTCGACCTCGCCGACGTTGATTAACTCACGAAGGAAGTCATCTGTGAGAATGCTTTCTTCGGACAAAGATCCTCCAGTTTTCCACGGCTTACGCCGTGAGCTTTATTCTTACGCCGCTTTGCGGCTGGAGCATCATTTCCTCACAATGCCAGACCTCAGCATTGAATTACGTAACTGTGAACTCAGACTTTCCTCGTGGGAGCTCCGCATTGGGTAGTTGCACGGGCGAGGACGCCCCTAGCTCCCCTCTCGCCGAGTTCGTTGTCTCAGTCGCGCTTGATTTCCGCCAACAATTGAGAATTCCGTAATGTGAACTTACACCTTCCTCAGCCGAAACCAGTAGAACTGGTAGGGGCCCACGGTTAACAGATACGGCAGGTCTCCGATGCGCGGAAAGATGTTCCTGCCGAACATCTCAATCAGGATGTTGCCCTTGAAGCGGCGCAGATCGAGTTCCACGGCCTGTGCCGCACTGGAGAGATTATTCACAACCAGTATGGTTTCCTTGCCCAGTTGGCGCACATAGGCCAAGACGCGGTGATTCGCGGGGTAAAGAAATTCAATCGAACCCCGTCCAAAGACCGGCAGAGATTTGCGGACCCGGATAATTCGCTTCATCCAGGAGAGCAGCGAATGTTCGAAGCGCTTTTGGGAATGCACGTTCACGGCCGGGTAACCGTAAACCGGGTTTAGCATGAGCGGCGAGTAAAGCATTTCGGGATCGGCGGGAGAAAAACCGCCGTTCCATCCTCCGTCCCATTGCATGGGGGTGCGCACGCCGTTGCGATCGCCGAGATTGACGTTGTCGCCCATGCCGATTTCGTCTCCGTAATAGATGATAGGAGTGCCCGGCAGGGACATCAGGATGCCGTTCATAAGTTCGATCCGGCGGCGATCGTTGTCGAGCAGTGGGGCGAGGCGGCGGCGGATGCCAAGGTTCAGGCGCATGCCCTTGTCCTTGGCGTACTCGTCGTACATGTAGTCACGTTCCATGTCGGTGACCATCTCGAGGGTCAGTTCGTCGTGGTTGCGAAGGAATAGCGTCCACTGGCAGGGTTCAGGAATGGCGGGCGTCTGTTGCAGAATCTCGGTGATCGGTTTGCGATCCTCCAGCTTCAGCCCCATGAACATTCGTGGCATGAGGGGGAAATGAAACGCCATGTGAAACTCGTCGCCGTTGCCAAAGTATGGGCGCAGGTCGGCGGGCCACTGGTTGGCTTCCGCCAGCAGCAGAGTACCGGGGAAGTTCTGGTCCACCTTGGCGCGCAGTTCTTTGATTATTTCGTGAGTCTCGGGGAGATTCTCGCAGTTGGTACCTTCGCGCTCGATTAGATAAGGGACAGCGTCAAGCCGGAAGCCATCCACACCCATTTCCAACCAGAACTTCATGATGTTCCACATCTCTTCCCGGACGGCGGGGTTGTCCCAGTTCAAGTCGGGCTGGTGGCTGAAGAAACGGTGCCAGTAATACTGTTTGGAGACGGGATCCCACGCCCAGTTGGAAAGCTCGGTATCGAGAAAGATGATGCGGGTACCGCGATACCGGGTATCGATGTCGCTCCAGACGTACCAGTCACGCTTGGGATTGTCGCGTGAGCTGCGGGATTCCTGAAACCAGGGATGCTGGTCCGACGTATGGTTCAGCACCATTTCGATAATCACGCGGATGCCGCACTTGTGGGCGGCATCAAGAAATGCCTTGAAGTCTTCCAGCGTCCCATAACTGGCGTGGACGGAGCGGTAATCTGCGATGTCGTAGCCATCATCGCGCAGGGGCGATGGGAAAAACGGCATGAGCCAGATCGCGGTCACGCCGAGATCCTGCAGATAGTCGAGCTTCTGGGCAAGGCCTCGGAAGTCGCCGATGCCGTCGCCAGTGCTGTCGAGGAAGGTCCGGACGTGGACCTGGTAGATGATAGCGTCCTTGTACCAGAGGGCGTCTTGCGATAGCGCCAAGAGCTTTCTCTCCTAAGAATTTCTCCAATGACGATTGGGCAACATGGGGCTCCTGAATAGTCTTAAGCGCCGGTGAGCCGGGGTCACGAGAAGGAAAGAGAATTCCTAGAGTTTGAATTTATCACATTGGGGCAAGGGGTGGTTTCAGGGCTGGGAACGAAAGATCGGCCTCTGGCGCTTCGGCTAGCGCACGGCGGCGAGTTGGACCCGGAGCTTGTGGGTGGCACGGAATAGCGTGTTCTTGATAGTGCCTTCGGTCGTGTTCAGGATGTCCGCGACGGTACGCAGTTTGAGGCCGTGGTAGTGCTTCAACTCGAAGATGGTCCGCTCGCGGGGAGACAGCCGGGCTAGGGCCCGCAGGATGCAATCCCGCAGTTCTCGGCCGACCAAGTTGCGTTCGGGGCTGGCGCTGGCGCGGTGATCGGGCATCCGGTTCAGGATAGGCTCTTCATCGCCACTGGGAGAAATCGTGGTGGTCAGGTCGCGATTCCGTGAGGACCTTTTGCGTAGGTGATCGAGGCAGAGATTCGTCACGATTCGATACATCCAGGTATAGAAAGAGCACTCGAAACGGAAACGGCCCAGGTTGATGTAGGCGCGAAGGAAGGCCTCCTGATAGATGTCCTGACCGTCCTCCTGCGAGCCGGTGAGATGGATCGCGAGACGCAGGATAGCGCGGTCATAATTGCGCACCAGTTCTTCGAACGCAACTGCGTTCCCCTGCTGAGCTTTGCGGATCAGAATGGTGTCATCCACGCGACTGGAGCGCGGCGCTGCCGCTGTGGGGGCGGCAGGAATGAAGGCCCGGTTGAGTAGCCGGTGTGCGCCGCTATTGCTCAGTTCCGCCACGATCATCTTTCCTTCTAAAAAGCCGGCCTGCAGTCAGGACCGCAAAAAGCAGATTCCTCAGCGGCCGAGGCCGATTCGGAATGACAACAAAAATGAAGTGCCCTTCTTTCGCACGCTTTGCGGCTACTTCATAGCCATCCTCGACCCACGGCTTACGCCGTGGGCTTTGTTCTTTTGCCGCTTCGCGGCAGGGAGTTCTGCGACACAGCGCTGGATCCGCGCAGAACTGTCATTGCTTGTTCCGCTGCATTACCAATACCGCGATGTCGTCTTCCCGGGGACGGCCGCCGGCGAAATCCTCAACGTTGGCCAATATGGAAAAGAGCATGGACGCCGAAGAAGAAGCACACAGCAGTTGCGCATCTCTCAGCAGTCGTTCCTCTCCAAACTCGAGGCCTGCAGCGTTCCGGCACTCAGGGATCCCATCGGAGTAAGCGAGCAAGGTATCGCCCCTTCCCAGTATTGTCTTGCCATCTACGAAGGTGGTTTCCGGTAACACACCGAGCAGCGGTCCGCCTTGCGTGAGTTTCTCCTGATACCCGTTGTCCCGAATGACGATAGCGGGAGGATGGCCGGCATTGCAGTAGGTGAGCTCTCCCGTCCGCGGGTTCAAACGAGCAATGAAAACACTGGTGAGCGGCAATTCGAGTTGGGCATGCAAGAGTCCGCGATTCACGCTGGCAAGAACAACGGAGGGATCCCGATACATCGTGAACTGCAGCCGGATATTGCTGATTACGTGGGTGAACCACATGCCCGCAGGCAGGCCTTTGCCGGCAATGTCTCCCACGGCAAAGACGAGGTCATCTTGAACCTCGAACAAACTAATGAAGTCGCCGGAGAGATGACGCACGGGGAAAATCTCGCTGGCGATCTCGAAGGAGTGGCGCTTCAGCAGGCGCGGACCGCAGAGCCTGCGCTGGACCTGAGCTGCTTCGAATAACGCGCGACGCAAGTCGTCATTTTCGCGGCGTAGTTCCGCCAGTTGCTGCTCAAGCGAGAAATGGTGGCGTGCAGCCTTAGTCGTTCGGGAAGCTCTGGAGCGCAAAAGATCCTGGCGATGCGCCGTGCTCTCCGGTTCGCTTCGGCTTCGAATTTCTACAGCGTTTTCCACTACTTCTCCTGAGAGAACATTGGGAACTGCTGTTTATCCGACAAACTTGTAACCGGTTCCGTGAACCGTGAGAATGAACCGCGGCTCCTCCGGCTTGGGTTCCAGCTTCTGACGCAAACGAACAATGTGGGCATCGACAGTGCGCGTAGTGGGAAACTTGTCGTAGCCCCAGACTTCCTCAAGCAGGCGATCGCGGCTTAGCGTCTCGCCGGGGTGACATAGAAAATATTTCAGCAGGTCAAATTCCTTGGAAGAGAAGTCCAGCGACTTGCCCCGGCGCGAAACCTGGCAACTACGCAGATTCACTTCGACTTCGCCGAAAGCATAGCGGTCCTGATCTTTCGGGACGGTGTGCGCACGGCGCAGTACAGCTTTCACGCGGGCCAGCAGTTCGCGGATTGAAAAAGGCTTAGTAACATAGTCGTCGGCGCCGAGCTCGAGTCCAACGACTTTGTCGACTTCCTGGCCACGCGCGGTCAGCATGATTACCGGCACAGACGGCCGCTTGGCTTTGAGCTGCCTGCAGACATCGAGGCCGCTCATGCGCGGCATCATAACGTCGAGAACAACCAGATCCGGCGATTCACTGAGAGCACGTTCGAGTCCGGCGACACCGTCGGGCGCGGTGATGACGCTGTATCCTTCGAATTCGAAGTTGTCGCGTAGACCGGCAACCATGTTGGGCTCGTCTTCGACAATCAGGATCTTGGTCATGCTTGCTGTCTCCAAAGTTCCCAAATACGTCGTTTCGCGGCGGACGATTGAGACCGCCCCAGCATTGCCTATGTGGTTGTTGCCTGTGCTGTTGCAGCCTCGTTTTTAGCCGGGACATTCACCGGGATTGCAATGGTGAATTTGCTGCCGCGGCCTGGCGCGCTGTCGACGGAGACTTCGCCTCCGTGCGCCAGCACAATGTGCCGCACCAGCGCCAGACCCAAGCCACTGCCCTTGGTGTTGTGCACCAGGGGATCGCCGACCCGGTAGAACTTTTCAAAAATCTTGTGCTGCTCCTGGCTGGGGATGCCGATTCCGTGATCAATTACCTCCAGCTTCACCGAGCCGTTGTCACGATAAAGATTGACTCCGAGGAATTTTCTATCCTGCGAATACTTCAACGCGTTGTTGACGAGATTCACCAAAGAACGCGCCATGGCTTCGCGATCAACTCGCAGAGGCGGGACGTCTTCGATGTGTTCCTCAAAGGTGAAACCGTGCTGTTCGATTTGATAACGATAAGAATCCAGGGTGTTTTGGACGAGTTCCCGCACATTGGTTTCGCGAAAATCGTATTCCTTGCGGCCGGCCTCAATGCGCGAGAAATCGAGGATGTTATTGATGAGAGAGCTGAGCCGTTCACTTTCCTTACGAATGATCTGGTAATACTCCTGATACTTGGAGGGATCGGTGAGCCGACCCAATTCCAGAGTCTCGGCATACAGGCGGATCAACGAAAGCGGGGTGCGGAGTTCGTGCGAAACGTTGGAAACGAAGTCGGATTTCAACTTGGCAACGGCCATTTCCTTGATCACATTACGATAGGTGATAAATATTCCCGCCGCGAGCAGCAACGAAAGTCCGCCCAAGATCAAGTAACTGGTATTGGTGAAATGCTCGCCGATTGCTGCCAAGGTCGTACCGCGAAGTTTCATGGCGAGCATGAGGCCAGGAAACAGTTCGAGGTTCCGTTCTACTTCCGGCTCTCCTCCATCCCATCCAGTGGAGGCAGCGAGCGGCGCGGATTCAGTCTTGTGATGGATCATCATGACCGCAGGATTTTTCTCATTTTGCGCCTCGGCCATGTTGCGGTTCAGAATCGCATCCAGCATCTCGGGGAAGAACTGTTGCCGCAGATATTCGGCGTCGAGCACGACGCCCCCAATAGCGGACTTGCCGGAAGCATGATCCCAGACCCGAAACAGGTACCCGGTCTGATACAAGCGCTTGTCGCCACGCGGCGCCCAGTTGGGAAACACGTAATAGGGATGTCCCCTTTTTTCTCCTTTTCCGAGATCTTCGGCAATGCCGGAGAATTCCATTTTCATCCAGCCATCTGACATGGACGAGAGGTTGTCGGCTTCGGCGTGGAAGGCATCGTTCTTCAGGCGGTAAGGTTGAGAACGAAAAACCAGCCCCCGCTGGGGCTCATAAATAAAGACGTGTGCGGCGTAGGGATGGGCGCTCAGAATGCGGTCAAGCGTTTCGCTGCAGGCTTCGCCAGGGGCCGGGGATTCGTTCCGAATATCCTCCACAAGCGAGGAGACTTTCTGGTTAATCTGCTTTTCGGAGACGGCCAGCACATGGCTGAAGTCGCGCTGGATAGCAGCTTCGACGGCTCGATCACGCTGGATGTGATGAAGGTGCCACGCGCTTAACAGAACCAGCGCTGCGGCCGGCAACACGACGGCGAGCTCCAGAGTGAGGATCATCCGGGTTCGCTCGTTCCATTGCCGCTTCGCTTTCATCCCTATCTCCTGATCCGGAACTTCTCTGGATCGGCCCGGATGGAAACATAGTTGAACGGGACGGCTCGTGTGTCAACCAAGGGTAAAACAGTGTAAAAAGTTGTGAATTGATGGACCGGGGCAAGCGGCAGGAGGGATTTGCGACAGGCGAGACGCCCGTGCCTCCCTTATCTTGGCTAGGGCAGTTGAAAATCAATCGTGAGGAAGGTCTGGGCTTCGACTGCCCGTCCATTGAACAAGTAGGGTTTGAAGCGCCACTGCTTGACGGCTTTGTAAGCAGCCTGACCCAGGACGAAGTATCCGCGAACCAGCTTCAGATCCACCACTCTGCCATCTTTTCCAATACAGGCTTGGAGAAGGACGGATCCCTTCACGCCGGCTCGCAACGCCTGATCCGGATAACTGGGCTGAACTTTTTCGAGCAACAACTGCTGGGCAATCGATTCTGGAAGGAAAACCGGTTCCAGAGGCCCCAACAGCGAGGATGCAACCTTTGGGGCAACGCCGACGACCTGATTTGTCCGCAAGGGCTGCTTCAAACTTTCAGGGATTCGGCTCGAGACCATCGAAGCAGGAACCGCTTCGCTGGAAGATTTCAGGAATGACGGTACCTGCTCATTTGCCAAACTTAGTCGCGGGCGAGACGTGCTCTGCGGCGTGGCATGGGCTGGGAATACGCGAATTCGTAAGGGAGGAGGTTCGGGGAGAGAGTCAGAACTCGCGCTTTGAGTCAAGCTATTTGCACTGGCCCTTGCATCTGCTCTGGAGGGATGCAGCCAACGTTCTGTCGTTTGCAGCGCGTGCCCATAAATATCGGCAATGGAACTGTTCGTTACCCCAGCTTGCAACGGTTCGCTGCAAACGTATGCAAGGGAAAACAGAGCTACCGCCACAGCAATGAAGAACAGCCACTTCTGGCCGGAACGCCATTTTCCTGTGCGACCGGCTTGCGCAAATGTACTTCGGAAGAGGGTCTGAATAGAGGAGGGCTGGTCGGTATATGATTCAAATCGCGCAGCCGCGGAATAGTCCTGAGAGTCAGCGGCTTGTGGCGGCGAAGATGACATGGCGGCGTCTCCGCCTGCGGGCGGCTGAGATGTGCTGTACTGCCTCTGCTTCGACAAGACCTGCGGAAGCCAGACTCTCATGTGTTGCAGAAACGCGTCCGAAGTAAGCAGCGTATATTTTGCCGCGTCAGGAGCGATCGGCTTTCGGAGCACAACGTCTACCCCAATCTCACGCGCAGCGGCAGCGGATTCTTGATTTTCAACGATCGCGACTGTGCAGGCCATACTGTTGGCCTTCAGATCGCGAGAGGTTTTCAGCAGAAAGCTGGCTTCGATCCCGTCAGCCCAGTCGGCCACAATCACTTCGAAGCCGTAACTGGTGAGCCTCTCCACCGCAGCAAAAATCTCGGGACAGTGCTCGACTTCGAGCTCAAGCTCCTGGAGAGCTTGCATCATACAGCGCGACGTCTCCTGGTCGGAGGAGAACAAGAGAGAGCGTGGCGACATTGACTGTAGGCTAGTGCTTGCGGAGCCCTGCGCACAGGTTACGGATGACGGATGTGAGTCGTGGCAATAGGCGGGTCACCGGTTACCGTGATTACCTGTCCTGAAGGACAGTGATCGAACCCCTATCTGGGGGATTTTAGGGCAGCTTGCCGGCGGCAATGAGCATCAGACGAAGGCGTAACGTGAACTTCCCATTTCGGTCTCAAGGGAAGAGTAAAATCCGTTCTGAGCCATTGAGAAGGGATTGCGCGAGGTGTACTCATGAATAATCTGAAACCAGTTGATTTTTCGGATTCTTCCCGGATGACCGACCTCGCCCTGCAAGGCTGTGAAATTGCCAGCCTCGCCGCGAAAGCTGTAGCCCAGGGGCTTGCTTCGGGTTCCGCCGCGCTTTGGGAACAGGTTCGCAAACACGAGGAAGAACTGGACATCCTGGACCGTCAGATCAATGAGGAAGTCACCGCCGCGATCGCGGGCGTCTCGGAGCCACATGCGCGGGAATTGCTGGCTTGCCTGAAGTCCATCATCGAAGTGGAGCGCATTGGGGACTTGCTGCTCAACGTTGCGAACCGGCTGGAAACGGTGGCTTCGCGCCTGCAGGCGCAAGACTCACACGATTTGTCACGCATGGCGAACATCCTCTCCGGCATGCTTGAGGACGTTCAGGTGGCGTTCTCGACACGCGACGTGCGAAGGGCAATCGAGGTGCTGAAGGCGGATGCAGAATTGGATCGTCTGCGCAACCTGGTATTCGTGCGGCATATCGAGAATCCAGACAATGAACCCCGCAATGAGAGCTTCCACCTGGTGTTTATTAGCCAGGCCCTGGAGCGAGCTGGGGATCATGCCAAGAATCTGGCAGAGGAGATTTGTCACCTAGTCAGCGGAAGAAGCGTTCGTCACATTCTGCGCGAGTTCGATCGTCCAGTAGAACAGGTTTATCTCGAACGCATGCGGCGCAACCAGAGCCAGAAGGCATAGCCTGATTTTGTCAATCAGTTGTCAGAGGACGGACCTTCCGGCGCGAGTTGTTCGTCTTCCAAGGCCACTAGGGACTGTCGGAGTCTGTAGGTACGATCTGCCTGTTCGGCGCCCACCAAGCTGATCGCAAATCCTAAGTGTATCGTGATGTAGTCGCCTACCGAAGCCCCTGGGAGAAAGTCCAGGGAAACCCTGCGCATCAAATCGCCAAATTGCACGCGGGCGACGTTGGGCATGTCGTGTGAGTCAATGAAGACGATTTTTCCTGGGGCCGCGAGGCACATAACAAACTCTCCACCTCGCATTCTAGGTTGAGTCCAGGGACGCGTCTGTGACGAGCGGCCAAAGGAGATACCTTAGTAATGCCGTTGGTCAGTCTTACTTCGCGTCGTGAAAGATGATTCCCAGAGTGAGACGCATTCCCGAACGCAGCGGGCTGACACCATGGCGCAGATTGGTCTTGTAAACCCCGCGAGTTCCCCGCACGGGGCGGTGACGAGTCGGAAATATCACCGCCTGGCCCTGCTGTGCCGTGACGACCATGACTCGCGACTGCATCCGCGGGCGCTGCTCTACGAGCACAAACTCGCCGCCGGAATAGTCGGTTTCTGAGCGGCTAAGAAAAAATGTCATCTGGAAGGGAAAAGCAACTTCACCATAAAGGTCCTGGTGCAGGCAGTTGTAGTCTCCGACCTCATATTTGAGGAGCAGAGGCGTGGGCTTGTGCTGCCCGGCCTTTTTGCAAATTTTAAGAAAACTGGCGTGTGAGGTTGGAAAACCCGGTACGCCGATTTCTTTAGCCCAATGATTCGCCATGGCAGCCAGCCTGGGGTAAGCGCCTTTGCGGAGTTCAGCGACGATTCGGGGAAGCGGGTACTTGAAGTATTTGTATTCGCCGCGTCCGAAACCCAGCCGCGCCATGATAATCCGGCTGCGGAAGTTGGAATTTTCCTCGTAGAGCTTCACGAGCTCTCCGCATTCTGAGGCACTTAACAGAGCAGGAGTGAGCGCGTATCCATCATTCCAGAGGGACTCCGCCAATTGCTCCCAGTTGACGCCTCTTAGGCGCAGCTGGATGGAACCGGTCATACAACAATATTAAAAAGCGCCGCGCAGGACGGTCTATCCGTTCCTTGCGGCGAAACGGCGCGGTTGTTTTTCCCAACATGTGAGCGTTTGGCTAGGGAAGGTACGCGCAGCTCTGACTCTTCCCCATGAACAATATTTCATTTCTGAACAGTTGACCTGCAGTTCTGCCTGAAGTAAGTTCCGTGTTTGCGACTGTCTTTATGAACCTGAAAACGGTGCTTCGCGAAGCTTTCCTGGCTATGCGGCGGAACTGGATACGCAGCATTCTGACCATTCTGGGCATCGCGGTCGGAGTGGGCGCGTTTATTTGTGTAGTGGCGATCGGCCATGCGGGGAGCGCTCGCATTCAGGATCAGTTGCAAAGCCTGGGGAACAACTTCGTCTGGATCGAGGCGGGCAGCCGGACGCGCGGCGGCATGCGCATGGGCTCGCGCGGGACTCGATCCCTTGTCTTGGGCGATGCGGAGGCCATAGTTCATCAGGTGCCGCTGATCAAGACCATGTCTCCCAACGTGGATGGCCACACTCAGGTGGTGTATGGGAACGAGAACTGGTCAACGCAATACCGGGGCGTGACTCCCGAGTTCCTGAACATCCGACGCTGGACGGTCCGGCTGGGCACGTTTTTCAGTGAAGCGGATGTTGAGAGCGACGCTCCGGTGTGCGTCCTGGGACAGACGGTGGTGGAGAACCTTTTCGGCGACGAAGATCCCGTTGGGGAAACCGTTCGTGTGAAAGCTTTGCCGTGCACGGTAGTGGGCGTGTTGCGGAGCAAGGGATTTTCCGCGACGGGGCAGGATCAGGATGACTTCATCGTGATGCCTTACACGACAGTTCAAAAGAGAATCACGGGAGAATTCTGGCTGGATGACATTTTCTGTTCCGCTGTATCAAGGGAAGCAATGCCCGAAGCAACACGCCAAATTGTTGGACTGCTGCGCGAGAGGCATCATTTGAATCCAGCCGAAGATGAGGACTTCAACGTCCGGCGTCCGGAAGACGTGGTACAGGCGCAGTTCGCCGCCAGTCAAATTATGACTGCGCTGCTGGCCACGGTGGCATCGTTGTCATTGCTGGTCGGGGGGATCGGGATTATGAACATCATGCTGGTCTCGGTCACCCAGCGTACGCGTGAGATCGGCGTGAGGCTAGCCGTAGGCGCAACCGAATGGGACGTGCAAATTCAGTTTCTGAGCGAGGCGATCACGCTAAGCCTGCTGGGTGGAGCGTTGGGCCTGCTGGCCGGAATCGGATCTTCCTATGCGGTAGAAGATCTGTTTGAATTCCCCACCAAGCTGACGGTGCAAGTGTTTGTCTTCGGTGGATTATTCGCGGCGGGCGTGGGCATCCTTTTTGGATACTACCCAGCTCGAAAAGCTTCCCAGCTTGATCCCATACAGGGATTGCGTTACGAGTAGGCAAGGTTTGACACCCATTCCGTCTGACTCTTAGAATCGAGACGGGCAGCCGTGTTGGACTGCTCGCATTGGGAAGCCTCCAACCACAGTCCGATTTGCTATTTCCCTCCAGTCGATTACCGTGGCGGTGTAGCTCAGGTGGTTAGAGCGACGGTCTCATAATCCGTAGGTCGTTGGTTCGAGTCCAACCGCCGCCACCAATCCTCCCAATGTTCTCAGCCGGTTACAGGCCGGCTCGCGAAGCTGCGAGGCGCATTGGGTGCCAACTGTAATGAAATTGTAATGTTTCAATAGGAATTGGGTTCCGTCACGCATGGCCCAGTTTCGTCGGCGGGACATATCATTGGTGTAATCGGGATGTTAGGCCAACTAAGCTCTTGAACCACCGCCAACCCCATCGCTTTCATTGACTTGTCCTCGCATCACGCCTACTATTGCCCGACTCCATGATCGGCCAAGCCATCTCGCACTATCGCATCGTAGAAAAGCTAGGTGGTGGCGGGATGGGCGTGGTTTACAAGGCCGAAGACACCAGTCTTCACCGCTTTGTCGCTCTGAAGTTCCTACCCGATGATGTCGCCAAAGATGCCCAAGCCTTGGCCCGCTTTCAGCGCGAGGCACAGTCAGCGTCGGCTCTCAATCATCCCAATATCTGTACCATCTATGAGGTCGGGCAGTGTGAAGGTCAGCCCTTCATCGTCATGGAGTTTCTGGATGGAGTGACGCTGAAGCACATGGTCGCTGGCCGTCCACTAGAAAACGACATGTTGCTTTCGCTGGCCATCGAGGTTGCCGACGCCCTCGATGCAGCCCACACAGAAGGAATCGTGCATCGTGACATCAAACCGGCGAACATCTTTGTCACCAAGCGCGGTCACGCCAAAATTCTGGACTTCGGACTTGCCAAACTCATTCCGGTGGCCGGTAAGGCGACCGAGAGAGTTATTCCTGAAGCCACCGCAGCCGACAGCCAAGTTTTTATGACTAGCCCAGGGACAGCGCTCGGGACCGTTGCTTACATGTCCCCCGAGCAGGCCAAAGGGAAAGATCTGGACGCGCGCACGGATTTGTTCTCCTTTGGTGCCGTTTTATACGAAATGGCGACCGGGGCACCGCCTTTTCGCGGTGATACTTCAGCGACAATCTTCGATGGGATTCTGAACCGTGCGCCCTTACCGCCATTGCGGCTCAATCCTGGTCTGCCGCCCAAGCTGGAAGACATCGTTAGTAAGGCATTGGAAAAGGACAGCAACCTTCGCTACCAGCATGCTTCTGACATGCGGACAGATTTGCAACGCCTGAAAAGAGACACCGATTCCAATCAAAGTCAATCTATGGTGGCGGAACCGCACTTTCCCGCGAGCAGCGAGACAAGTCCCGGAATAGCACCAGCCCCCTCCATTCGAGGAACTATTCCGACTGCGTCTGGCTCAACAGCAGCGGTAGCGGCATCGCAAAGTGGAACGGTTGCCGGCGGACCTCCCAGTTCCAGTGTGGCGACTGCTGAACCGACCCGACGGAAGCCATGGGTTGTGGTCGGGGCCGTCATCGCACTCGTGGTCGCAGCGGGGGCAGCGGGAGAATATTATTTTCTGCACCGAACCCCAAGTGCAATTAATTCGGTTGCGGTATTGCCATTGGCAAATGCCACGTCAAACTCCGAAATGGACTATTTGGCGGACGGCATCTCGGAAGGAGTGATCAACCACCTGTCGCGGCTGCCGGGGCTGCGTGTGATGGCTCGCACCACAGTCTTCCGTTACCGGCAAGCGCAACAGGATCCGCTGCAAATCGGGCGCGACTTGAAGGTTGGTGCAGTCATTGTGGGCCGCCTCACGCAACGAGGGGACACGCTCAACGTCGCGGCTGAAATGGTAGACGTGAACAACGGCTCGCAGATCTGGGGTGAGCAGTATCAGCGCAAGGCCTCCGATATCGCTACCGTGCAAGACGACATTGCCTCCGACATTTCCGGCCAGTTGCGGTTGAAGGTAAGTGGCGAAGAAAAGAAACATGCCACCGAGAATGCCGAGGCCTACCAGCTCTACGTGAAAGGACGCTTTTACCTGGAGCAGCGCACGCGTGAGAGCCTTTACAAAGCCTTAGAGCAGTTCAACCACGCGATAGTCAAAGATCCAAATTACGCGCAGGCCTATGCCGGTTTAGCTGATGCTTACGTAATTCTCTTTGATCGCGGGATAATTTCCAATGACGAGGCCTCGCCCAAGATCCGCACCGCCGCACAACGGGCGATCGAACTCGATCCGACACTGGCCGAGCCCCATGCCGCACTAGCGGTCCTCAAGGAGGCAGATTGGGACTGGGCGGGAGCGGAAGCCGAGTATCGCAAGGCGATTGGATTGAACCCGAACGACGCGACATCCCACCAGTGGTACGCGATTCTGCTACAGAACTTGGGCCGAACCAAGGACGCAATGCCCGAGATTGAGAAGGCTCTGGCGCTCGATCCGGCTTCGCCCCAGATTAACGCGAACCACGCGTCGATCCTGATTGACATGCACCGTTATGCGGATGCCGTGGCGGAGTTGAGCAGGCTTATCGCCACCAATCCGGAATTTCCGCCCAACTATGGATTCCGCGCCGCCGCGTACTGGCACCTGGGAAATCAGGACGCGCTCGTGGCAAACGAGGTCATGGCGATGAAGAAGAATGGGCGTCGTCCGGAACGGGCGGAGGCATTCATTGCTGGATATCGGAAGGCGAAGCTGAAGGGCGCGTGCACAGCATTGATTGAGGTACTGAAAAGCGATTCGCAAAGGGAGTACGTCTCACCCTACGAGATAGCTCGTTACTATGCGCTGATGGACGACCGCGACCATACCTTCGAGTGGTTGGAAAAAGCCTACGCGGAGCGGGCGGGGCGGTTGGAATACATTAAGACCGAAGATGTTCTTGAGCCCTTTCACTCTGATCCGCGCTACGTCGACCTGCTCAAACGCATGGGCTTGCCGCAGTGACCAAATTGCGTTCCGGGAAGGTGCGTCCTGATCCTCTTAACTGTTGTAACCAGGCGTGGGTGTTGAAAAAGTCACGTCGATTCGCAGGATGAGATTCAGCAAAAGCGTGTTAGAAGGAAGCATTCGCCATGCTCTGTTTGATCCCGATCATCGGAGGCCTGCTGATCATG
>Ga0070697_100000230_pt1 | contig 45629 bp, 31 predicted proteins | sample KBSK1501metaG_FD_65475 | JGI IMG/M metagenome (GOLD analysis project Ga0070697, IMG submission 65475) | Corn, switchgrass and miscanthus rhizosphere microbial communities from Kellogg Biological Station, Michigan, USA - KBS K1-50-1 metaG | ecosystem: Host-associated > Plants > Roots >... | reverse complement strand
TATATTTCTGGACGAAACATTGAACTTGTGCCGAACGAACGAATTGTCCAGGCCTGGCGAGCCGGAAGCTGGGGCCCGGGAGTCTACTCGATCGCGAGGTTCGAACTTGTCGAGCAAGGCTCCGAAACCAAGATTGTTTTTGACCACACGGGATTTCCCAAAGGCGACGCGGAGCACCTTGCAGAGGGATGGAGAGGCAACTACTGGGAGCCTCTCGCGAAATTCCTCACACAGCCGTAGCGTCCGATGCGGCTTCGCGTCGCGCAAAATCTCACAGCCTGTTTGCAGCTAAGCGCCCTTCGGTGCTTGCGCTCGCCCTTTCCACAATCCGCCTTTGCCCATCCAATATCGGGCCGCGGACAACCATGTCGCATAAGAATAAAACAACGCAGTTAGCGGCAAGAGTGGCGCCCAGACCGCCGACAGCCGATAGAAACGCAAAGTGCGAAGGAAGGAGAGAGTCATCAGGAGCCACGCCAGCAAACCAAGCAACTTTGCGGTTGAATCTTGCGCGAAGAGGAGAAGAAGCGGGGCAACGTATGTCAAAAACATTCCAGCCAGCGTGCCTGCCAGGAACAGAGTCGAGTAACGCAGTTGCGTGAAGGCCGTCCTGGCAATCAAGTCCCGGATTTCTCCGAATGTGCCATAGGCTCGCAGGCTGGCGCTCTCGCGAGTGAGCCCCATCCACACGCGGCCGCCGCTCTCCTTCACCGCTCTTGCCAGCGCGCAATCATCGATGACTTCGCCGCGAATTGAGGCAAGCCCTCCGATGCGCTCGAGCGCTTCTCGCCGCAGGAGGATGCAGCCGCCCGCCGCGCCAGCCGTGCTCAAGTCCTCGTCCGCAATCCAGCGGGGCGGATAGAGCATCAGGAAGAAATAGAGAAATGCGGGGATCAGAGCGCGCTCCGGCAGAGTTTTCGCCTGAAGCAGCACCATGAAGGAAGCGAGGCCGAGATTGTTCTGCTCGGCGCGGGCCACGAGTCTGTGCAGAGTGCCGGGGGCATGAGTGATGTCCGCATCGGTGAACCAATAGAATGCGGGCGCTTCCGCGGCGGTAGTGGCAACTCCTTCGTTCAGCGCCCAGAGTTTCCCCGTCCAGCCTTCGGGGAGAGCCGAGGCGGCGACAACGCGGACTTTGTCTTCCGCGCCATGTTCCAGGGAAAGGCGGCGAGCGATGGCGTCCGTCGCGTCCTCGCTGTGATCGTCCACGACGACGATGGAAAACGCGCCGGGATAATCCTGCCTCAAGAGACTTGTCAGCACTTCGCCGATGGTCGCCGCTTCATTCCTCGCGGGGACAACGGCGATGATCTTTGGGAATATATCCTGCGGTTTGGCGCGGTCCGCGTCCGCATCGAGATTCTTGACGCGCCAGAACCAGCCGCGCCCGAAAAACAGGTGCAACCAGATGGCGAACGTGACGATGCCGAGAATGTCCGTCCAATGCGGATGAAAAAGCGCCGTCATCGAGGGCGGAAATGGTGAATGAGCGGAGGTTGCGCAGAGCTAAGCAAGATCTTCCGCGCGAACCGGCAAGCGGCGGAGGCGGAGTTCCTTTTTCCCTTTGCGCGTGGCGTTGAAAATCGCATTGCATAAGGCCGGAGCTATCACGGGAACAGTCGGCTCGCCGATGCCGGTGGGTTTTTCCTCGCTGTCCACCAGGTAAACCTCGATCGGCGGAGCTTCGTTCATGCGGAGCATGTGATAGTCGTTGAAATTGGATTGCACGATGCGGCCGCCTTCAACGGTGATGGCATCCTTGAGCGTGGCCGTGAGCGCATAAATGGCCGCGCTTTCCACCTGGGCGCGCACACCGTTCGGATTCACAACGCGCCCGCAATCGACGGTGCAAACCAGGCGCTTGATCTTCAAGTCGCGCGGCTTCACAGAAACTTCCGCGACTGCCGCAACATAGGAATCGAACGAATAGAATCCGGCGATGCCACGCCCCTCGCCGTCGGGGAGATGCTTGCTCCACGCGGCTTTGTCGGCGGCGAGTTGCAGGACGCCTTTCAAGCGGGCGGTATCGAGAGGCGGAGAGTCCGGCTCCCCTCCAAATTGTGGCAATTTGCGAGACTCGCCAATGAGCTTGAGGCGAAACGCCAGCGGGTCTTGTCCGGCAGCCGCCGCAAGTTCGTCGACAAAACTCTCGACGACGAAACCGCTGCTGGAATGCTCCACCGAACGCCACCACGCCCGCGGTGCGCTGGAGTGCGCCAAAGTGTATTCGATGCGAAGATTCGGAGATTTGTACGGCACGGTTGCGCCCGTCCCAAATTCGCCTTGGCCGTTGTCTTCTTCGCCTTTGGGACTCCACTTGGCAGCGATCGAAGTCGAAGTCTGGAAATGTTTCCACGCAGCGAGATTTCCGTCCGCATCCACGATGCCCTGGCATTTGTGATACGACGCGGGACGATAAAAATCGTGTTGCATGTCGTCTTCGCGGGTCCACAAGACCATGACGGGCTTGCCGGACTTTTTGGCGACTTGCGCCGCTTCCATCACGAAATCGGCTTGATAGCGCCGGCCGAAGCCGCCGCCCATCAGCGTGGTGTGCACAGTGACCTTTTCGGGCGGAAGTTTCGTGGCTTCGGCGATGACGCCTTGCGCCCACTGCGGCGCTTGCGTCGGGACCCACGCTTCGGCGCGGTCCGATTGAATGTGCACGGTGCAATTCATCGGCTCCATGCAAACGTGCGCGGCGAAGGGAAGCTCGTAAACGGCTTCCACTTTTTTTGTGGCCGCAGAAAGGGCGGCATCGGCGTCGCCCTCGTTCCTGATGACACTTCCGGGTTTCGCGGCGGCGTTGGCTACAAACTGATTGTGCAACTCCTCGCTGGATTCCTTCGCAGCGGCGCCTTCGTCCCATTTTACTTCGAGAGCTTTGCGACCCTGGATGGCGGCCCAGGAATTGTCGGCGAGGACGGCGACTCCGCCGGTTGTGGAAGCGCCCCGGCCACTGGTCTCGATTTGGAAGACGTCACGCACGCCGGGGACGGCTTTGGCTTTCGCGGCGTCGAACGAGGCAACCTTGCCATAAAAAACAGGGCAACGCGCAATCACAGCGTAGAGCAAACCATCGGGACGCGAATCGATGCCAAATTTCGCGGTGCCGGCGGCTTTGGAAGCCGCGTCCACGCGATGCGTGTCGCGGCCGAGGATCGTGAAGTCGCGCGAATTCTTCAGCGGAACTTCCTTGAAATTGGGAACCGGAAGGAGCGCCGCGTCGGCGACGAGCTCGCCGTAACTGTAAGAGCGCTCGGGGTGGCCGTGCACGACGTAGCCGTTCTGCGCTTTGCACGTGTCGGCGCCCACTTCCCACTTTTTCGCCGCAGCCGCGATGAGCATTTCACGCGCGGCGGCGCCCGCCTGGCGCAATGGCAGCCAGGAACCCGCGACGCTGCCGCTGCCGCCGGTGCCGAGATCATAGATTTTAGGATCCGTGGGCGCTTGCTCGATGCTTACCTTGTTCCAGTCGAGATAGAGCTCTTCCGCGAGAATCATCGGCAGGGCCGTCATGATGCCCTGGCCCATCTCGGACTTGGCGAGAATGAGCGTGACGCGATTGTCGGGAGTGATGCGCACCCAGGCGTTCAACGGGTTGATGGGCGGCTTCTCCTGCGCCTGTGCCGGATCGGAAGAAGCGTGCGCGGGAAGGTGGAAACCAATGAGCAAGGCGGCGCCGCCTGCCGCGCTCGTTTTCAGAAATGTTCTGCGATCCAGAGATTTAAGCTCGGAGGAAAGATGAGTTGCCATGGGCTTACTCCTGCTGCGGATTTTGGCGAAACTTCCGGGCGTGGTTTATGACTCTAGGCTTTGCTGCCAGCCGCGCGATGGATGGCTTTGCGGATGCGCTGGTAGGTGCCACAGCGGCAGATGTTGCCGCTCATGGCCTCGTCGATGTCGGCGTCGGTGGGCTTGGGCTTTTTCGCGAGCAGCGCGACCGCGGACATGATTTGGCCGGACTGGCAGTAGCCGCACTGGGGAACATCTTCCTCGATCCATGCTTTCTGCACGGGGTGACTGCCATCGGCGGAAAGGCCTTCGATGGTAGTGACCTTTTTGCCGGCTACATTGGCAATCGGCAACATGCAGGAGCGCGACATTTCGCCGTTGATGTGCACGGTACAGGCTCCGCACTGCATGATGCCGCAGCCGAATTTCGTCCCGGTCATATTCAGGACGTCGCGCAGCACCCATAGCAATGGCATATCCGGGCTGACATCGGTCAAAGTCTGGGACTTTCCGTTTAAGGTGAAAGTGATGGCCATGGGGTCCTCCTCAGGTAGAACGGTATCGTACAACAACCGGGCATCGTTTGAAAATCTACGAATTATCGTCTAACAGCTCAATGTCCGGTAACGCGACTAACCAGGACCTAAGTTCTTTCCCCCGAAACCTCAGACCAGGGGCGAGCGACCGTGGTTCGTGTTTGGTTTATAGTATCTCCCATGAAATCGAGCCGATTCGGGATTGTCCTTGTTTGCTTGTTCAGTTCGACCTGTGCGACAGCGAAACGCGTGCCACCCAAACCGGTTGCACCGATTGTCGCCGATGGTATTCGGTATTCAGCCGAGGGCAACGGCAAAGACAGCTACGTGGTCGCAATCGATGAGGCAAGCGGAAATATGTTGTGGAGGGTGAAGGTGTTTCACACCCGAATCCAGTTCTGGCGGGGTGAAGAGGACAACCAGTGGTTGTTTATTAGCGACTTGAAGCCCGCTGGGGACTCTCTGCTCGTCCGTGATGAGAAAAATCGTTGCTACTCCATTTACCTGAATACGAGACGCGTGAAAAAAGCGCCGTGCGGTAATGCCTTTCCCCCACAAGAGCCGCGACGCTGCTTGTTTTTGCTAGCTGCGCTTTTCTCGGCGGCCTGCCCGTTGGGATTAGCTTGCTTATAGCAGCGGTCGTTTTCTTAGCTGGCCTTCGGTTTGGGCGGCAGATAGCAGAGGTCCTAAAGTTTTTTGGCTAGGTCCTGATTAACGCCGTTACCGGTAAAGTCAAGTACTTGGAGCCAAGTTACCGGTAACGCGAATTCTTGTGGCAGACGCGGGAATTCTCTTACAATCGGAGCGCGTGAGGTTGTGGTGCGGATGCGCCCAAGGCCATCACGCCGGGGAAGGTTATGCTGAAATTCATGACTACGGCAATTACGACTGGTGCCATCGCGATGGGAACTATCTATACGCCTGCTACAGCCGCTGATGCAAAGTTCGGTCCGTCGAACCCGTTTTATGCGGAGAGCACACTGCCATTCCACGCGCCTCCGTTCGACAAGATCAATGATGAGGATTATCAGCCGGCCATCGAGGCGGGGATGGCCGAGCAGCTCTCGGAGATAAACAAGATTGCGGATAATCCGGCGGCGCCGACGTTTGAGAATACGCTTGCGGCCATGGAGAAGACCGGACAACTCTTCCAACGGGCGATAGCAGCGTTCGGGGCAGTTACCGGAGCGAATACCAATCCCGTGTTGCAGAAAGTTCAGGCGGATGAAGCCCCGAAGCTGGCGGCTCATGCCGATGCCATTTATCTGAACGCAAAACTTTTTGCGCGCGTGGCTGCCGTGTATAAACAACGCGAGTCGCTCAAGCTCGATCCGGAATCACTGCGGCTGCTCGAGGTCGCGTACGACAATTTTGTCCGTGCGGGTGCAAACCTCTCGGACGCGGATAAAACCGAGTTGAAGAAGCTGAACGAGGAAATCTCAACACTCTCGAATGACTTTTCGACAAAGCTGCTTGCCGCCACAAAGGACGGCGCCTACTTCACTGCGGACAAAAGTGCGCTGGACGGTTTGAGCGACGCGCAATTGGCCGCAGCCGCGCAGGCTGCCCAAGGCCGCAAGAAGGAAGGCTATTTGCTCCCGCTGCAGAACACGACACAGCAGCCGGATCTGGCCTTGCTCCGCGTCCGGGGGACGCGCGAGGCGCTCTTCGAGAAATCCTGGAACCGCGCCGAGCGCGGCGATGCCAACGACACGCGCGAGATTATCTCGCGCATGGCACAGCTGCGCGCGCGGCGGGCGCAACTGCTCGGCTATCCAAATCACGCGGCGTGGAAGCTGGGAGATCAGATGGCGAAAACGCCAGAGGCGGCCTTGAAGTTCATGGATGCGCTGGTGCCTGGCGCAACCGCGAAAGCAGCGCGCGAGGCCAAAGATATTCAGGACGTGATCGACACGGAGAAGGGCGGATTCACTCTCCAGCCGTGGGACTGGAACTTCTATTCCGAACAGGTGCGCAAGGCGAAATACGATCTGAACGAGGCAGAGGTCAAGCCGTACTTCGAGCTGAACCATGTGCTGGAAAACGGCGTGTTCTACGCGGCGCATCAGCTCTACGGAATCACTTTCAAGGAACGCAAGGACATCCCGGTCTACCAGGCGGATGTTCGCGTCTTCGAAGTTTCGGATGCGGACGGCAAGCCGCTGGCGCTCTTCTACTGCGACTATTTCAAGCGGGACAACAAGAACGGCGGCGCGTGGATGGATAGTTTCGTGAATCAGTCAAAGCTGATGGGCCTGCTGCCGGTGGTCTTTAATGTTGCGAATCTGCCGAAGCCAGCGCCAGGCGAGCCCGCGCTGATCAGCTTTATCGACGTGACGACCATGTTCCACGAGTTTGGCCATGCGCTGCACGGCATGTTCGCGAACACCGAGTATCCGAGTCTCTCGGGCACCGCAACAGCGAGAGACTTCGTCGAGTTTCCCTCACAATTCAACGAACACTGGGCGCTCTATCCGGCTGTCTTCAATAATTACGCGAAACACTACAAGACCGGCGCTCCCATGCCGGCCGAGCTGGCAGCCAAGATCAAGAAAGCGGCGACGTTCAACCAGGGATACATGCTGACGGAACTCGTCGCGGGCGCAGAGCTCGACATGCAATGGCACACGCTTCCGGCAAGCGCAACTTTGCAGAAACCGGATGCATTCGAAAAGCAAGCGCTTGAGAAAACGCATCTGCTGCTCAAGGCAGTGCCGCCCCGCTACCGGTCCACCTATTTCAGCCACATCTGGGGTGGAGACTACTCCGCCGGCTACTATGCCTATCTCTGGGCGGAGATGCTCGATGACCACGCCTACCAGTGGTTTGAAGAGCATGGCGGATTGACGCGCGCGAATGGCGACCGGTTCCGTCAGATGGTGCTGTCGCGCGGCAACACGGAGGATTTGGCGAAGATGTATGCGGGCTGGCGCGGCAAAGAACCGAGCGTCGAGCCGATGTTGAAGGACCGGGGATTGCAGGAGTCCGGAAAGTAGAGTGTGGCTGGCGAATCCCTCAGCAAAGGATAAATGGAAGGCCCCAAGCGCAATACTGGCGCAAGGGGCCCGGTGCGTCTCGGTCAGTGCTGAAATACTACGCAGCTTAGTCTATGCGGGCAGAACTTATACGGTTATCCCAATTCAAATTGGGATTGTTGGGCATCTGCCAGCGGTGCAAGTCCGGAATACTTTGGTCTGTGGTTGCTTGTGGACCGCTGAAGTTAGGATCCTTATAGATGGTAACCGTGGCCCGGCCGAAGATCTGGATGGAAGTAATTTCATCATCCAACTTAACCTGGGGAATATTCGATCCCCGGTCGCTGCAGAAATAATCTCCCGTGAAATTGACATTCTTGAAGAAGCAAGCTCCGCTGCGGGGCCGGCCGTGCTGATGACCGCCCTGACCGGAATTCCACCACGCAGGTCCTCCCTCTTCGCGTCGGGGGTTGACTTGGAACCGAGCGCGACACCCTCTATCCACCCAGATTCCATTGGCGTCATTGCCCCAGGTCTCGCCGCGAATACACCGTGTCCTGCCAAACTCCTCCACCAGGACGACCTCGGAGTGCGGATCTGGAATTCGACAGGATTGAAACCGGTTATGGTGAGACTCGCAAGTGAAGGATTGTCCGTGGCGGTCTTGCGCAGCTGCCTTCGCTGGAGTGAAAAAACACAGGAAAAACGCGAAAACTAGGAACCAAGAATAAAGAGCTTTCATAGGGAATCTCCGTTCGCCGTAGATTTTGACATCTCTTACTTAAATGAAGGAGCTACCACCAAAAGTCGGAAGGCCTGACGCCGAGTTTTGGTTTAACGTGCGGTCAGTCTAGCCAACCTGGCCGAGCCAGTCTGTATTATTTGGAACACATGCTAGAAATGTCGCGGCAGGTAGCTCTGGCCGCAACTAACTCGGCAAACCTCAGCGCGTTCACAAGGCGACATGCCGGCCGACTTCCAGCAGGGCAATCTAGGGATTTTCCAATCCGGCTGCCTGTCTGGGTGAAAATGATAGTCGGAAAATGACTACTACTAGACGTCGACCACTCCTACGCTAAATCAGCGGCACGGATGGGCAGGCGGCGAATCCTTTTCCCCGTTGCGGCGAAGATCGCGTTGCAAACCGCGGGAGCGATAGGGGGCACTCCCACCTCGCCCACGCCGCCGGGACGCTCCGGGCTGGGAACAATGTGGACCTCAATGACGGGGGGAGCGTCGTCCATGCGAAGGACCTCGTAGTCATTGAAGTTGCTTTGATCCACGCGGCCACCCGACACCGTTATCTCACTCTTCAGTGTTTGGGCCAGGCCAAAGTTAATCGCGCTTTCCATTTGAGCGGCAAGGCCGAGCGGATTGACGCATGTCCCGCAATCAACGGCGCAGACAACGCGATTTACATGGACAGCCCCTCGTTTTGTGTCGCAGGTTACTTCCGCAATCTGCGCAACATAACTTCCCCAGCCGTACATGACACCGAGACCGCGGCCTTTTCCCGGCGGCAAAGCAGAATTCCATCGAGATTTTTCCGCGGCGAGCTCAACGACGCGGCGCCGGCGGCCAACATCGATTGTGCCGTTGCTGCGGCCGAGGTCGATCTTGCGGGCGGGTCCCAGAGCGGCAAGCAGAAATTCCACGGGATCGCGACCAGCGGCATGAGCCGCTTCGTCAAAAAAGCCGGAGCGTACAAACTGGTTCCCGGAATCATCCACAGAACGCCAATAGCCCAGCGGGATGCCGGTTTCCGCGATGGAGAATTCCAGGCGGAGATTGGGAACGGAAAACGCGGGAAAATCCAGGGAGTCAACGGCCGCAGCAGCCTGAGCGGAGATGCCTGTGCCGTTGTAGAACGTTCCGATGGAAGGCGAAGCTGCGCGATGCCTCCAGGAAATTAAGTTGCCCTTGGCATCGAGGCCGGCGCGCAGAGAGTGAATCGCAGGGGGACGATAGAAGTCATGGCGAATGTCGTCCTCGCGAGACCAGACCACTTGTACGGGCGCGCCGGCTTCTCGGGAGATGAGCGCGGCTTCGACAGCGTAGTCCTGAATAAGGCGGCGGCCAAAACCGCCTCCAATCAACGTGACGTGGACTTTGATATTTTCACGCGGAATGCCGAGCGCGCTGGCAACCGCTGCCGCGGCCGCTGCCGGGATTTGCGTTGGCGCCCAGAGTTCGCAGGAATCGCCGCGAACGTGGGCAGTGCAATTGACGGGCTCCATCGTGGCGTGAGCGAGGAAGGGAACTTCGTAGACAGCCTCTATTGTTTTGCCGGCAACGGCGTGGGCTCTGTCGAAGTCGCCATCGTTGCGGATCACGGTTCCCGGCTGTGACGCAAGGCCGCGCATTTTTTCTCGGAGGCTGGCCGTGGATTCAGCGGAGGAAGGAGGTTCGTTCCATTCCACCTTGAGAAATTTGCGGGCTTGCATCGCGGCCCAAGTGGAATCGGCGACAACGGCCACGCCCGCACAAGAGTAATTGCGGCTGCCGGGTCCAGAAGTTTCGCCGAATTGATGCGTGAGATGAGATGACTTCAGTTCAAAAACTGCGCGGACGTGCGGAGCGGATTTCACTTCGTCGGCATTGAAGCGGCGCGGCGTGCCGCCGTAAACGGGACTGCGTTCCACGGAAGCGAAGAACATGCCGGAAATGCGCGTGTCCAACCCGAACTTGGCGGCGCCGGTCACTTTAGCCGGTGAATCGGTTCGCCGCGTGGGCTTGCCGATGAGCGCGAAGTCCGAGGGCTTCTTCAACGGCGGATCGGCGGGAGGTTGAAGGGAGCCAGCGGCCTCGAGTAAGTGTCCAAACGCCAATTTGCGCGTTGTCGGTTCGTGAATGACGAAGCCGTTTTCTGCGCGGCATTCGGTGCCCTGCACCTTCCATTCGCCGGCTGCCGCAGACAGCAACATTTCTCTCACCGCTGCTCCAGCCTTCCGCAGATTGTCGTATGAACCGCGAACGCTTCCGCTGCCTCCGGTGAGCTGATCACCATATTTCGGGTCGAGGTCGGCCTGCAGAACCGCGACGTGTCGCCAGTCGCAGCAAAGCTCTTCGGCAACCATCATCGGGAGAGCGGTACGAACTCCCTGACCCATTTCCGAATGGCCGCACCAGATTTTGACCGTACCATCCGTGGAAATTTCAAGCCAGGCGTTGGGCGCAAACGGTTTGTCAGAGGAGAGGACTTGCTGGGTGCGTGAAAACCCGTGCGGCAGATAAAATCCCAGCACCAAACTGCCGCCCATCGCAGCGGAGGATTTCAGAAAGGCACGCCGTGTAACGATCGAAGGCAAGGGCAAGCCCTCCAATGGCTCTGACGCATCCGAGTACCGTGAGTGAGCAGGGCTATCCGCGCAAGGCAGGCACAGCCGAGCGTGGCGGCGGCGCTTCTGGTTCGACTCCGCGCCAGCCTACCGGGCGGCCCCTTACCGCTTCCTTGACCGAGCGGAAGAGGACAACGTACATCAACTGGCGGTAGTAGAAACGTTGCAGAAGAACGGGAATGAGCAGTGTCCAATCTTCTTTTTTCTCGAGCGCAAAGGCCAGAGCGCAGGTAAGGACATCGATCAGCAAGAAACCGAGGAAAAAGACGACAGATTTCTCGACGTCGGCGGTGGTCCAAAGGGGAGAAATTTTTGTGATGTGAAATTGCGCGAGACCCCAGAACAGCAGCGAGCCAAAGAACATGAGGTCAATCACCGGCGAGATCAGCGGCAGCACGAGCTGAAAGACAAAGATGTTGGGAAGAGCAATCCAGCCCAGAGTGCCGTGCTTGGGCCGGACCAGCGTGTCACTGTGCTTCCAGAAAGCTTGCAGTGTGCCGAAGGTCCAGCGGAACCGCTGGCGAATCAGGGCGCCGGCCGTTTCCGGAGCTTCGGTCCATGCGATGGCTTCTTCGTCATAACTGATGCGCCAGCCCAAGCGCCGAATTCCCATGGTCAAGTCCGCATCTTCCGCAACCGTATCCGCGGTGATGCCTCCCGCGGCTTCAATGGCCTGTGTTCGCCATGCGCCCAGGGCACCAGGGACTACCGTGATGCAATTCAAGAGATCGAAGGCGCGTTTCTCCATATTTTGGCTGGTGATGTACTCAAGCGCCTGCCAGCGCGTAAGCCAACGGGAGCGATTGCCGACTTTGACGTTGCCCGCAACGGCGCCGATGGTTGGGTCGGAAAAATGGCGCAGCAGCTTGCTGATGGCGTCCGGCTCGACCTCCGTATCCGCGTCAATGGTGACGACAATTTCGGTGGTGGACTCTGCTAACGCGCGGTGCAGCGCGGCAGCCTTGCCGCGGTTCACTTGATGAATGATGCGGACGCGAGGGTCATCTCCAAAGGAAGCGTCCAGCAGAGGGCCGGTCTTATCGGTCGAGCCGTCATTCACAACGACAATGCGAAGGGACTTTACGTCCGAGTCAAGAACGGACCATACGGTTTGGACGACCACGCTTTCCTCGTTGTGCGCGGGAATCAGAACGGTGACAGCCGGCTCCGGCACAGGCATAACGTGATGGTCCGGCCGAAGTTTTTCGATGAGAGCGAGAATGCCAATAACGAGCGCACGCGCGCTGACCAGAACAATCCCAACGATGAAAATCGTCGCGATGCCGAAGCGGAACCATTGAAAAATGGTGAAAATGAAGCCATCTGCTCGCGCTTCAAGTTGTTCCTGGGGCGAGAGGGGCAGCATCACCTCTGCTCTCGTTTTCCCAATCAGGTCCGCGATGGACACAAATTGATAGCCACGGGCGCGCAATGCGTCGATGATCCTGGGCAGAGCAGCCACCGTCTGGGAGCGCTCCCCGCCGCCGTCATGCAGCAGGATGATGTTGCCCTTATCCACCTGGCGCAAAACGTTTTGGACGATCTCCGCCGCGGGCATCTGATTTTTTCCATCAGGAGAACTCCAATCGTCGGGATCGATGCGCTGGCCGACAATCAGGTAACCCATGTCCTGGGCGATGGGAAGCTGGGAGACCTCCTCGGCGTACTCCGGCTGATGATCGATGCCGTAAGGCGGGCGGAATAGGATGGATTTTACGCCGACGGTGCTTTCAATGAGGCGCTGGGTCAGGTTCAGCTGCCACTTGAGTTCGGTTTTGGAGATTTGATCGAACTGTGGATGGGTAAAAGTATGATTACCGATTTCGTGGCCTTCGGCGAACTCGCGCTTCAGGATTTCCGGATACTTGTTGCCTTCTTCGCCCACGACGAAAAACACGGCGGGGGCATGTTTTTCCTTGAGCACGTCTAGAATCTCAGGAGTCCAGCGCGGATCGGGGCCGTCATCGAAAGAGAGCGCGACCTTTTTTTCCGTGGTGCCGCCGATTTGGTCGATGTCGTAGGAGAGCGGATACTCTTCATAGGTTTCGTCGGTGAAGAGGCCGCTGGACGCTTCGTATGTGAAGCTGCGCCGGCCAGGTTTGGGAGTGTCGGCAAAATGCCAGATGTCGCCGTTGCCTTCGAGGGTCAGGTCTGGACCAGGCGGAATGTTTTTAATTTTTTGACGCACTGCATCATCGGCGCGGGTGGCGTCCCAGATGGGCCAGAGAGAGGTGTCTGAAGAGCCCAGGCGCCATAGAGCAGTGCCTTGCACGCCCAGGCGCTCGCTTGCGCGAAGCTGATTGTAAGCCGTGACGGCGTCGAGCATCCAAACCCTGTGAACGTGATTCTGCTCGTCGGAATAGGAGTAGTGGGGATTTAGCGAGGTGTCGTCGAATTCGACGTCGGTTTCCGATTCGTAGGCGTGCAGGAGCGATTCCTGGATGCTGTACTCGGCGCCGGACCAAACGCCTTTCTTATCCGTTTCGCCCCAGTCGTAGGCGTAATTCGCGATGCCGACGACGATTTTCTGCGCGGGCACAACTTCCCGAATCTGGCGGAGATTCTCGACAAACCAATCCTGGGCCGCGATCGGGCCCGGAGGTGAAGTCAGCCAGTGCTGGTCGTAATTCATGAGGATGATGGCGTCGCACTGTTTGCCGAAAGACTCGTAATCGTAAGAATCGTCCCGCGCGGGGAGAGCAATCATGAGCTTTAGCCCGGCGGAGTGGAGCGAGGCTGCGAGTTCCGAGGCGAACTGCCGAAAATGCACCTGGCTCGCGTCCGGAACTTCCTCGAAGTCCACGACGATTCCGGCCTCGTGGGCCAGAACGGCGTATTGCGTAGCATTCTCAATGAGCGTATGCCGGGCTGCAGGATTGGCGAGAAGAGCGGCCATCTCATCAATGCGCCAGACATAACCGTCGTAGTTATCGAGCATGCCCATCATGGGCAATTCGAAGGTGGGATTGACGGACTTCACCGATTGCATCCATTGGTGGAGTTCATCAACCTTTAAGAGCGAGACGGCTTCCGCGGGGGTCGCTTTCACGGGACGAGTTTGGTTGTGGGTGTAGTCCACGATGGTAATCGCACCATCCGGCGTAACGCCGTGCAACTGTTCGGGGATGAGCAGGTCGATGTCTTTCAATTCAGTTTCTTTATAGCGCCTTCTGAGCGACGCCAGACTGTTGGCATCCCAACTCACATAGAAGACTGCTCGGAGCGGGTCATAGCTCTCAGGAACTTTGCCGATATTAGCCACGCGCCGCCGCCGTCCTTCGCGGACCGTGATCGGTTTCTTCTTCGACGATTTCAGGGCGTGGAAAGCAGGCTTGATATCCGGCAGAAGACCAGCCGGAAGTTCAACGCTTACGACGATCGTGACAAAGAAATAGGCAAGCAGGAGCGTCAGGAGCGCTCCCGTAATTTCCATGACGCGGCGAGTGAGGCGCCAGCGCGCGCGCTCCGCGTCGTAAAAGATTGGTTTTCGTTCTTTCATGAATGGCTACAACAATGCATGCAACCCGGCGGCATTGCAGAGATCTGGGAACTGGGCGAGAACAGACCATCTGCGCGATTCCGTCTCCTCTATTGTAAGATGCGTTTGGTTCATGAAGCGAATTTTCTCGCATCCCGTCACCGCATTAGCCGCGGGCTTCTGCCTGCGGCTTTTCTTTGTGTTGAAGTATCCAGCGAATTCCGGAGATACGGTACTTTACGAGCAGATGGCCACGAATTGGCTGCAGCACCACGTTTACGCCATGAACGTTAACGGAGCGATTCTGCCTGTGGATTTGCGCATGCCGGGGTATCCCGCGTTTTTGGCAATTATTTATGCGATTACGGGGCGGACAGGCCCGGACGCGCGGTTCTTCGTCATGGTGGCGCAGGCTGCGGTGGATCTGTGTGCTTGCTTGGTTACGGCGGGGCTCGGAGCGCTATTGGCGCTCCTAAGGCCGAACCCCGGAAGCTGGCGGCGTGTTTTCCTTGTCACGTTGTGGCTGGCGGCCCTGTGTCCTTTTACGGCAAATTACGTTGCCGTTCCGCTGACCGAGGTTTTCGCGGGGTTGTTCACGGCGGTGGCCCTGGCGGCATTGATCGGTCTGATTTGGGATGCGTGCGGTGGGAAAGTGGCGTTTCTCAAAACTGAGTGGACAGCAAGGCATTGCGAATCGATCTTCGCGCTGGCTAGTGGTTTTCTAATTGGAATGGGGACGCTGTTCCGGCCTGAAACGCCGCTCTTGCTTGCTGCAGCCTGGATCGTAATTGCTTTTATCTGGCTGCGAAAGCGCCGAGTTCTTTTTTGTTTGCAGTTGGTGATGCTCTCCGCAGTTGGGTGCATCTTGCCGCTCGTGCCTTGGGCGGTGCGAAATGCCGTTACACTCCACGAGGTGCGATTTCTTGCACCCAAAAATTCGAATTTACCCGGCGAACTTGTTCCTTACGGTTTCATGGCGTGGGAGAAAACTTGGCTGTTCCGCGTCAAAGATTGCTATCTCGTTCCATGGAAGTTGAACGGAGAAGAGATCAGTCTGGAGGACATACCGCCGCGAGCGTTCGATACGCCGGAAGAAAAGGAACGAGTGGCGGCAATCCTCGAGCAGTACAACGAAGACGTTTCGCTCATTCCCGAGGAGGATGCTGCCTTTGGCCAGTTGGCGCTAGAACGAACGGCGCGGCATCCCCTACGAACCTATGTTTGGCTGCCAGTGGCGCGTGCGTTCACCATTTGGTTTACGCCGCGGATCGAGCTGCTGCCATTTTCAGGCGATGTTTTTCCGCTCAAAGAAGCCTGGCGGGACGATCGTATCGATCAATCCGTCACCGTGGGATTTTTTCTCCTGAATTTCTTGTATGTCGCGCTGGCTGCTTGGGGAGCATGGCGGTTATGGCGGGAGAATTCCGGGCTCCGGCTGAGCCTCGCCCTGCTTTTGGGTTTCATGCTGTTGCGGACGGCATTTCTTACGACGCTTGAAACCCCCGAGCCTCGTTATATCCTTGAGTGTTTCCCAGCTGTACTCGCGCTGGCAGGACAGGTTTTCGCAAGGGGCGTCAAGTCCACCGATTTGGAAAACGCCTAACGGCGGCCTTCCTGTTATTTTTCTTCAACAGGCTCTGGATGAATCGTGACGCGGTAGATTTGCGGGAATTTTTCTTTCACACGGTCTTCGAGCGCAGCAGTTACGTCGTGCACCTGGGTGATCGGCAGCACGCCTCGCATCGTGCAATGGCACGAGGCGAGGATGTGGTGTTCCACCTGGCGGACGCGAACGTCATGGCAATTCACGAGTTCATCGAATTCGGAAGGCAGGCTGTTCAGGAACTGCTCGATCGCTTTGGAGAGCAGTTTCATTTCCCCGGCGTCTGAATCCGGTGTCGCGATATGGCGGCCGAGCGGCTCGATATGGATGGTCACGTCGGTTGAGCCGTCGCGCAACTTGCGAACTTCGTCTTCGAGTTCCGTGGCTTGGCGATGCGCGTCGCGCAGGCTCAAGTTTTCGTCCACTTCCAGATGAAGCTCGATGAAGAGCTGGCCATCGTGCAGCAGCGCGGTTACGTCGTGAATGGCCAAGCCCATGCGCTGCGCGACGGCGCGAATGGCTTCAAACAAATGTTCGCCCTGCGGCGCGCGGGGTTCGGCGTGCACCATGACATCCGAGGGAACAATTTCGCCAATGCGCTTCTCGATGGCGTCGCTCAGGGCATGTACTTGTTCGAGGCTGGCGGTGCGCGCCACGCTGACGGTGGCATCAACGAAATGCCGGCTGCCAGCGCGGCGGACGCGCACACGGTCGACATCCAATACCCCGTCCATCCGCGCCACGGCCATGGCGATTTCCTGCTGCAACCCCTTGGGCGCGACATCCAGTAAGGCGTCCATGGTTCGCCTGCCGAGCTGCGACCCGACCCAAAGAATGACGGCGGCAACGGCGAGGCCAGCGAGCGCGTCCGCATAACTTAGCCAGGGCAGATTCCAAAGCTCGCCCGCCCAGACAAGCCCGATGCCTGCGATGACCACGATCGTGCTCCATATGTCGGTTGAAAAATGCAACGCGTCGGCCTCCAACGCTTCGCTCGAATATTTTCGGGCGACATGTTTGAGCGCGCGCGCCCGGGTAATGTCGATGGCCAGCGCCACGAGCAACACCATAATTGCGGTGATACTCGGCTGGATATCCACGGTGTGGAAGAAGAGCCTGTCAAACGCTTCATAAATGATGTAGAGCGCGGTGAGGAGCAGCAAACCGGTCTCGACGAAGGCGGAAAAGTTTTCGAATTTTCCGTGGCCATAGGGATGGCGTTCGTCGGCCGGTTCATCCGAGACCCGCACGGAGAGAAAGGTGATGACGGCCGCAATGAGGTCTAGACCAGAGTGCAGTGCTTCGGAGAGGACGCCCAGGCTGCCCGTGCGGATAACTAGAAAAGCCTTCAGCGAAACGAGCAGTACGGCAGAACCGACGCTCAACAGCGCCGCACTCCGCTTCTCACGCGCTTCCTCGTTTTGCTCGAACGCCATCGACGTCCAACTAGACTACCTCAAGTATCGGGAGATTCCTCACTCAGTCGGCGGCCAGCCGGGGCAGATCCCAAGTACGGCCTGACCCAAGGTTTGGGCTGGACGGATGACACTGCTCCTGGCTGGATCGTGTCCAAAATGACGCTGTGGGCAACAATTTCGTTGTGCAAGCTCATTTAACCTTCGGCACTTGCCGTTTGAGCCAAGAAGCGGTATTTTTTCGCTGCGTTGCGGGAGCCATCCTTATGACCTTCTCTACCAGGAGTGCGGTCTTAGTACTTGCTGAAATTTTCGCGTTTGTGCCGTGGGTTTTTGCCCAATCAACAATCACTTCGCCTGTGGCAGCCGTTTGGAATGCGCTCACTGCTCCGGCAATGGATCCTGCAAAATCCGCCCATGCGGAGAATGTCGATATCATCCGCGACCGCGTCCACATCACGCTGACGGATGGCACGATTCAATTCACGCAGCCCGTAAATGGCGTCGTTTTCGGCGCCGTATTTCACGGGAGGGGGCGCTTGCAAGCAGATCCGCCGAATCCTGAAGAGGCTCAGCAGCTTCGTCTTTTCGTCAAACAAGACAAGCTTGATGTCTCGTTTACCGATGCCACTTTCAGTTTCACTGACGGATTGGTCGACGAAGTCGCCAAACAGGTGAAATGGCAAACCTCGGGCCCGGCCGCCGATGATCTCTACGCCAAACGCCAGAAGGAGCGCGAGGACTTGGGCGAATCGTCCATGCCCCGTCTGCTGCAGGGCATTTTGTCGACGGATCGCGCCCGCACGGCGTACTTTCTTGCGGACCTGAAAGTCAACGACAAGAACTGGGTGGAAGTCCATGACAACGCGATGACGCCCGAAGAGATTGAGATTGGACGGTGGGTGGATGTTGGCCCGGTCAGGATTTTCGACACTTGGATGAGCTTTCCCTCCGGCGGCCGCACGAGCGCCGAGGCCTGGAAGGATCCGCAAGCCAAGGAAGACTTCACGATTCGCGGCTACAAAATTGACGCCACCGTCACGTCCGGCGCGGAACTCAACGCCACCGCACGGATGGAACTCGAGCCGCGTCTTGCAGGACAAGGCGTGCTGATTTTCGATCTGGATTCAAATCTGCGGATCGAATCCATCAAGGATTCGAGCAACAATTCGCTGGCGTTTTACCAGTCGCGAGAAACAAAAGACCGCTATCAGTCCTACGGCAATTATGTAGCTGTAATCCTCGCAAAGCCCCTCGCTGTTGGAACGCCGCTCTCGCTCGATTTTCAATACGGAGGGAAGCGCGCGATTCGCAAAGCAGGCACGGGCAATTACTTCTGCGAAAGCTCCGGATGGTATCCCGAAAGGCCTAACAGCTTTTCTGCACGAGCGGATTTCGACCTGACGTTCCACAGCCCCAAGAAGTCGGTATTGGTGGCGACTGGGGAAAACACGAGCGACACGGTCGATGGAAACACCAGAATCACAACCTGGAAAAGCCAGATGCCCCTGGCCGTGGCCGGATTCGCGTACGGCGACTATAAGGTCACCAACGAAAAAGCTGGAGATGTCCTCATCGATATCTATGCAAATCGCGAGCCCGATGATGTGATGACGCAGGTGCAGCGTTATTTTGAGGAAGGTCCTGGCGCGCAACAGGCCGCAGTCGGTTCGATGTCTCCATCCATCATGGCCAAAACCATGGGGACGGAGATCGCGAATGCCGTCCGTGTTTATTCGTCATGGTTCGGTCCTTTTCCCTACAAGCACCTCTCCGTTACCAGCCTCCCCATCAGCTATTCCTACGGACAAGGGTGGCCGGGACTTCTTTACCTGTGGTCCGGTTCTTTTTTGGATTCCACACAGCGCAACGCCATTGGTATCAAGGATCAAACCGCGGTCACGGACTTCTTCCGCGGCCATGAGACGTCCCATCAGTGGTGGGGTCATCGTGTTGGCTGGAAGAGCTATCACGACCAGTGGCTCTCCGAGGGATTTGCAGAGTTTTCCGGAGCCCTTTACGTCGAATATCGCCAGAACATGAAAGAGTATCTGGGCCGCTGGCGCAAAGAAAAGGAGTTATTGCGCAACAAAGACGTCTATGGACACGAGGTTGAGACGCTCGGACCGATTTGGATGGGCCAGCGGATTCGCTCGTCCATAACGAACCCGGGCTCTTACCAGGACCTGATTTATTCGAAGGGTGGCTACGTCCTGCAGATGCTGCGCATGCAGATGATGAATCCGCGCGATCAGGATCCGGACCATTTGTTCAAGGAGATGATGCAGGACTACTGCAAAACATTTGATAACAAGGCCGCATCGACGGAAGATTTCAAAGCTATCGTGGAAAAGCACATGACGCGCGGCATGGACCTCGATGGAAACCACAAGATGGACTGGTTCTTCAACCAGTATGTCTACGGCGCGGGTGAACCACAGTACACATTTCATGTCACGATGGAAGCCACAGCCGACGGAAAGACGCACTTCAAGGGAGCCATCACGCGAGCCGGAGTCAAGGACAACTGGAAGGATGTCGTACCGCTCTATGCCCATATGGGAGATAAGACGGTGAAGATGGGAACGATAGGCGTGACACACGCAAGCGAGCCCTTCGACTTCACCATCCCCGGCAAAATCGATCGTGTATCGATCAACGACTACGAAGACCTGTTAGCGGAAGTGAAGCAGTAAGAAGCCGAAGCCGCCGGTTTTGCTGGATGTGTGGTTAGATTCCGGATGTTCAGGTCTTAATATGGGGAACAAAGCGAAGCGCTAGCGAGTTCATGCAATAACGCAGTCCAGTGGGTTTTGGCCCGTCGTCAAAGACGTGGCCCAGGTGCGCGTCGCAGAGAACGCAAGTCACCTCGTCACGGCGCATGCCCAGGCTCAAATCTATTTTCGTGGAGACGTTTTCCTTGGCGATGGGCGCCCAAAAGCTCGGCCAGCCGGTGCCGGAGTCGAATTTGGTATTCGAGCTGAACAGTGCATTGCCGCAGCAGATGCAGCGGTAAAGACCCGCCTGGTGGTTATTGTAATAGGCGCCGCTGAAGGGCCGCTCCGTATCGGCGCGCCGCGTGACATCAAACTCGTCGGAACTGAGCGACCGGCGCCACTCGGCATCGCTCTTAACCACTCTTGCCACGGTTTCGATGCCCAAGCGCGTCCCGTCGTCTGCGAATTTCGCGATCTGCACCGGACCGGGATCGCTTTTTGCCGGTTTATTATCAGCAAACGCAAAACGGCAGGCACGCTGAACGCCGATGAGCAAGCCGCAGGCGGCAACGGTGGCTGTACTAAAAATGAAGCTGCGACGGGTTAGGTCGTTCATAGTTCTAGACTTCGCGGGCACGTCAGCTCGCTGGGGATCTCGATTACGGTCGCGATCAGTCCGCCGTCATCGACGGCGCGGGAAGCAATGGCAGTCGCTTGGGCTCTCCACGCGCGCCACGCACTTCCAGGTCATCGAAAAGCAGCGATGGCGCCACGAGCGAAGCAGGCAAGCCGTTTTGCGCCGAACCAAATGCGCCGAGAGCAGTTCCGGCGAAGCCTGACACCTGGCTCTGCATGTAGTTGTAAACGAAGTCGTCGTTGCCGATGCCGCCGAGGTTCCGCAGCATCCGCGTGTTCAGGCCAATGATGCGTGATCCGCGAACCATCTCTTCGCGTCCGTCTTCCGGATAGATCTTGTAAACGATGAGCGGCAGCCGGTCGCCGGTCCCGGCGCCGCCGCCAAAGCTCGCCAGCAATTCGGAGAAGTCGTCCTGGTGAAACAAGCTGATGGAGGGATTGTCCATCTCCCGCACTACCAGGCAATACGGCAACTTTTCCGAGCGGCACTGGTCAAGAAACTTTTTCTTCAAATCCGCTGGAGATAATGTATCCGTCGATCTGAAGAACAAATTGCTCATGGTGGGCTTGGCGTCGTTCAAGAACGCCGAGCGGCCGTGGCCATTGGACTGGTCAGAATCGGGGCCGGGCCTGCGGGACATCAAGAGCCCTTTTACATTGCCGTTCTCTACGATATTGACTTTTTCCCCGCGGACGCCTTCATCATCGACGGAGTAGCCGCCCAGCAGCGGCGCTCCATGAAATTCCTTCGTGCTGGGATCATCGGTCAATGAAGCGCCTGCGGGCAATACACGCGCGCCCATTCGACCGACCCAGTCGCTCTTGCCGCCGAGTCCCGTGAGCAGTTGTTCCATCACCGGAGTGAAGGAAACCGGTGGCCGGGACCCGTTGATCGCGGGGGTCAGCACTTCAGCGAGAAGCGGAGCGGCGGCTCGCGCTTCAAACAGCACAGGTCCGGTATAGTCCTGCGCCGGCGATGCTGCGCGCATGGCCATAAGTTCAGTTCCGGTGACGTTCAAAGCCTTGCGAACCGCATCCACACCCGGAAGATCGGCGGGCTTGGGAGCGTAGGTTGCGTACATGTGGTTTAGCTGCATGCCATCGTCAGCAAGCGAGTTCATCCCCGCTTCAATGGCCGCGTAGCAACGGTTCGTGCGGATTTCCGTGCCCTCGCTGGTGAGCAAGTATTCCGTGGCATAAACCAGATAGTAAGTGACGCGGGATTCGTAGATTTGCGGAAAAGCCCGAAGAGCGGCGGAGGTTTCTCGAACTTCCTGTTCCCAGTTGCGATTGCTCCAGTCCGGCGTGGCGAGGGGTTCAATAAGTTGCAGCGGGGTGGCCTTGGCAAAATCGTCGATGTCGGATTGACGAGCGAGACTGCTCAAGTACGCCTGTTTGCGAGAATAGGTTTCGACCGCTTCCTTGAAAGCCTGGTCGGTGGCTATCCAAAGGTCCTGACGCAAGGAATTGTAGTCGCGGTCAATCCCGACGGAGCCGGTGGGGCCGATGAAGCCGCGGAATGCGTCGTCACTGACGAAATTGGAGCTGTCCAGCTTGTAGTTGCCTATGCGAGCTTCCACGTCCATGAAGCGATTGCGAGTGTGCGAGGAAGAGAGCAGGGCGCCAAATTCCGCTACAACTTCTCGGACGTCGAGATCCAGCAACCGGTATTCCACATAATACGGGTGCTGAGGCTGCGGTGTGCCCGGGATTTTGAGTTCAAGGCGGGATTTCGAGCGCGCCATTTCGTCCCGCATTGCCTGCAAAGTGTGATCATTGTCGTTCGGAGCCTGAGCGTGGGCAATGGCGCTGCAGCCGAGCGCCGCGGCAAGAATCGCGAGTACGGCAAATCCTCGTGCGGGCCTCACTGCCGACCTCCCGTACTTAAGGGATCATGCGCAGGCGGCGGGAGAATTGGCGGACGATCCGTGGAACTTTCTTTCTTCTGCACTTCCAATTCAGAGGTCAGAATGGCGGGCGAGGCGGCAGAAACCGGAACGGAGCCGGACTCCGCGCCGCAATAACCGTTGAACACTTCCGGAGTGTCGCCTGTGGCTACGATTTTCGTGAGTGCGGCCAAAGGTGTTCCGACAATATCCATGCCGCGAACCAGTTCATCAGGACGGCCATCGGGGAACACTTTGAATACGACGAGCGGAAGTACTTGGAAGGCTTGAGGCTGTCCTCGTCCGGTAAACGTAAAGCCGCCGGCGATATCGTCAATCAGCAGTCCAAACGGTTTTCCCTGGGTCTTGATGAGCTCGATCAACTTTGCGCGCAGTTGCGCGTTCGTGAGGGTCTTGCTGCTCTCCACGATCAAGTTACCTTGCCGGGAAACAGGAGTCGCGCCGAGCTGACGCCGTCCATGGCCGTTGGAATTGGGGAAGCCCACCAACGGAGAGCGCGACATTTCAAAATTTTTCAGGATTCCATGCTCCACCAGCGTAACAGGCTGCGCCGGAACACCTTCGTCATCGAACTGGTAGTAACCCAGCAAGTCCTGGTGCCCGAGCTGCTTCTTGGTGGTGTCGTCCACGATGCTCAGGAAACTCGGCAAGATTGGTTCGCCGACTTTTTTCGCAAAGGTCTGGCCTTCGGCAGCATCTTTTTGGCGGTGTCCTTCCGCGCGGTGGCCAAAGACTTCATGGAAAAAGACGGCGGCCGCGCGGCCCGTCAACAGAGCTGGACCAACCGAGGGCTCGACGATTGGGGCAGCGACGAGCCCCTCGAGTTCCTTGCGCATGGTTGCCTGCGCGGCCGAGACGGACTTATCGTCGGGGGCATCCTCGGGATTAACCCAGTCAAAATTGTAGTAACGGTTGATGTCCATACCATCCGGCGCCTTGCCTTGGATGAACAACTCGAGGCGGTAGCGGATCTGCCCAAATTGCAATTCAGTGCCTTCGCTGGTTACCTGGAAGACGTTCTGGGCCTGGGCCGTAAAGGTCACAATCGAATTGATAATGGCGGCAGACTCACGAAATGTGCGGGTGTATGTCCGTACTTTTTCTTCCCACGGTTTGCGGTCCAGCGTGAAAGAAACCTCGGGGCCGATGTGTGCGTGAGGCTTCTCGTGAGAAAAATCCGGAGCTCGGTTTTCGACCGAATCAACCTTCACTTCTTTGCCGGTCTTGATCTTGATGAGAGCTTCCGCGGCTGCCCGGTATTGCTCATCCGTCTCGAGCCACACGGTACGCCGAAGCACCTGGGGGTCGTCGTCCAGCGGTACAAGGGCGCCCGGACTGGCGCTGGTCTGTTGCCGTTCGCCAACCTTATGCGTGTCATCCGTTTCGTAGCTGCCCGTTCGGACGGAAACTTCCAGCCAACGGTTGCGTGTCTCGTTGCTACTGAGAAGCGCGCCGTTTGAGCCGGAAACGTCCGCGCGCCGCGTATCCGTAATGGTGTAGCCAATGTAGTACGCCGGCGGGTCTTGCGCTTTAAACGTCTGCATGGAGCGATTGAGCTCCGCCTGGAGCGCGGCGAGAAGTGGAGACTTCTTGGCAGGGACATCGGGCGGCGCGGCTTGCGCCAGGGTCGCAGCGATCGGCGTCAGACAAACCACCAGGCCAAGTACGCATGAGACTAAACTCAGGTGACAACGGACCGAAATTTTCAAGGATTGCCTCACTTACTGTTAGACGGCACCGCGAAACATCCAGTGTACGCTACCGCGGGCGACGGCACAAAACGCCGGATTCCATCACGCCTCTAGCATTTGGTGACACTAGTTTGACGGTTGCCGGACTCAGCGAGTTGCATGAACACAGAAGCTAAGTGCTCTGGCCGCATCTCGCACAGTGCCAAAAAGGAGGATGCTTCTCAACGATCGGAGACGCTACCCACACCCGTTAGGATTAGTTTTTGGATTGCACCCCCCAGTGACGAGGGCAGGGGGAGCGCTAGTGTGTTGTGTTGCGATGACAGAGAAGATCACCACTGGAACCAGGGCTAAAATGCCCATCGTAAGGCCCATTCCCTTGCCGAGGTGCCCCGCATTTTCAAGTCCGATGCCGGCCCGTGGACCCACTTCCGTGTCCTTGGTTGCAGAGACGAGGAGGTCCAGCGGAGCTTGCGTTGGAGGCGCTGGCGCGGAATTGTCTCCGTTGCGCAGGCTGGTCACCTGGCCGGCTCGAAGCAACACGCACACTCCCCCCAAATTGCAGACGCGCACGACCCCTTCGTAGGCAATCACATTCATGACGTTATTTTCATACCCTACGTAGAAGTCCGTTCCAACCACGCCGGCTACCCCCGCTGCGGTGTGAACTTCAAATTTTCCGTCGGGTTTTGCAATCTTTTGTGCTTGTGTGCGGAGCTTTCCGTAGGCCAGCTCAAGGTCGGTTTGCTGGGCGCCAGCGTCGTGCTTGACCACTTTGATCGAGGAATCCGAGCCGACGTTCAAAACAGACCCGTCATCCAGTGCGATGCGTGCGCGCGCATCGGCCTTGGTATTCAGAAGGTCCTGCCATTCAACCACCGACTTTGCGGAAGCGTTGATGGTCTTCGAGCCGCGGGCAATACTCACGGCTGGAATCAAGCGAGAGACTTCGCCGGCCCGCTGTCCGCCGGCCTGAGGGGAGGCACAAATATCTGCTGGGATGGCGATTATGAGCGAAAGCAGTATGGCCAGGATAAGGACATACGAAGACTCTCGTTTCATCGGGGTTTCTCCTAGAAGGCTGAGACTATTTGCGTTATCTATCTTTGTTACTGGAGACCCTCTAGACTGTCAATTGGAAACCTGGAGAGGCTTGCGCAGTCGCTACATTCCTGTTTGGGCACTCGCACAGAGCTGCCAGCCCGGTGCTTGTTCCCGCAGCCACGCTTTGCCGTTGGCTTGCCAGACCTTTATTTCGAGCAGTGGAATAGAGCGGCGGCCATGTCGTCGTGTGGTTCACGTCCCCGGCTGAAACTTTCCACCGCCATAAAAATAGCTCGGAGAAGGTGCGTCGGAGAGTCAGCAAGGTGCCCATCGCAAATCGCAACGAGCCGCTCCGTCCCGAAACCCTCCTCCTCCAAGTTCATGGAATCCGTAATCCCGTCGGTGCAAAAGAGTACGGAATCCCCCGGTTCGAGCGGCAGGACTGTGGATTCGTAGCTCGCACACGGCCAAAGTCCGGGGGGAATGCCGGACAGCTTGAGTAATCGGCAGCCTTGGCCAGTAAGATGAAGTGGTCCTGGCATGCCGGCGCTTGAAATTTGCATTTCGCGAGTGGAATGATTGAACACGGCATATTGCAGAGCGGCATGCCGCGCCGGCAGCCCGCGGATCATCAGCCGCCGGTTCATGGTGGCAAGGACCTGATCCGCTGGCGTTCCCGTCTTGTGCACCCCGCGGAGCGTGCCGACTGCCAGGGCTCCAAAAAGCGCTGCGGGCAGCCCTTTTCCGGAGACATCGCCAAGATACAGACCGATGCAGCCGTCGGAGAGTTCGAAGTAGTCCAGAAAGTCGCCGCCCACTGCCGAGACTGGCAGAAATTGATGGGAAATCGTCACGCCGCGCAGACACAGCGATTCTGAAGGCAGCATCACGCTCTGGAGTGCGCGGGCCTCTTCCAATTCGCCATCACGCAGTCTTGCGAGTGCATGCAGATCGGATGCGGGTACAAGCGTGTTCATTCGTCAGCCCAGGGGAAGGGAGCGACACCGAGAAGAGGTTTCGGCGGTGAGAGAAGTTTAGCAAAGACACCAAACTCCTAGTGGGAATAGAGTTCTGTTGTTTCCTCGTGCACGCATTCTCCGCTCCGGTATTGCAACCGGTTTAGCACAGCGCCAAACTTCTACTATGCGTGCTCTCGTCGCCATTCTCGTCGCTACCGGGCTGTTGTTTGGCGTTTATCACTACTATTTCAAGAAAATGCCCAGCACCGATGAGGGCACCGCTCCTACGCAAGCCATCAGCTTGACCGGTGTGCGTACCGATCTCTTGCAGATTGCCCAGGCTGAGCGCGCCTACATCGCGCTAAACGGCCAATGCGCTCCGCTTGAGTTGCTTACTTCTTCCAATTCGCTGGCCATGTCCCGCCCGGAGCGGGACGGCTACTCCTATTCGATCGAGTGTTCTGGCGGCGACTTCAGCGTAACGGCGCGCCACGCTCCGGCCCCTGCGGGTTCGCCGATACGATATCCCACGCTAGCCATCGACCAGAGCATGCAAGTCCACGAAGTCAACTAACCATCCGGCCGCGGATGAATACCTCGCATCGGTGGAGTAAGTCCCCACTTCTAGGTCTCTCCTGGGAACTTTCCTTAGGAGTGCTTCGTACATTCTTACGACAACGGTTGCCACAACACAGATTGCGCTTCCCGCGCATCTTGGAAGGAGCAAATCATGGGCGGAGATTTGATCGGATTGGTCGCAGTGACTTTGGGGATGGGCGTTCCCCTCGGAGTCCTATACACGTATTACCGCGTGCGTAAGCTGCGCAGCGAAGAGCGACTTGCTGCCATAGCTCGAGGCGTGGACATTCCTCAGGAGCCGGAACTTTCACAAGCGGCGCGCTCTCGCCGGTCGGGGATTTTGCTGATTACCGGGGCTCTGGGCTACATCGTTACCTTTGGATTGATCGCAGGGATTCAAGTGGATCGCGACTTCTGGTCCGCGGCCGCATTCGGCATCATCCCGCTGGCGGTCGGCATAGGCTATTTTCTCGATTTCACGTTGATTCGCCGAGACCTGCGCGCTTCCGGCTGATTCGGTTCCCGCGCGATCCGAATAGCGTGGTGGCGGAGGGTGTTACTCACCGCAATCGGGCAGACGCTGTCGGCCTTATCGATGGATGTCAAGCGCAACAAGGATGTGTCCTGGCCGCGGGTCACGGCGTGCGCTTTTGATCCGCCACCAGGACGCCCGCCTCGGCGTAGTTGGTCGCCGGAACGTCATGGAACGACACGTGAATGTTCTCTCGCTTCGCGCGTCCATCTTCAATCAGTACCGTGGTAACGCGCTCGGCGATCTTGCGCTTCATTTCCGGTGTCCGACCTTCCACCCAGGTAATTTGCACATGCGGCATGTCTCGTCCTCCTTGAATGGTCGACTTGCATGATCTTCCATGCAAAACTAGGGCATTCTACCGAAACTCGGAAACCTTGTTTGCTCCCAGGACGCCCCCGGGCTTGGCAGGCGAAGCATAACCCGGCCTGTGTTAGTATTACAGACTCATGCATTCCGCTATTCCCCACTTGATCGAACTGCAGCGTGTCGACCACTTGATTGCCAGCGTGCGCGCCGAAATTGAAGCATTTCCGAAACGGGTCCGCGAGGCGGATGCCAAACTTAGCGGTGCGCGCGCGGCCTTTGCCGCCGCTAAGGAGGGCCTAGTCAGCAGCCAGAAAGAGCGCAAGAAATTCGAACTGGATGTGCAGCAGTGGAAAGACCGCGCGAAGAAATATCGCGACCAGAGCGGCGCCGTCAAAACCAACGAAGCGTACAAAGCCCTGCAGCACGAGATTGCCAACGCCGAGGCGGAAGTCGCAAAGGCCGAGGACGCGCAGCTTGCAGTGATGATGGCGGGCGAAGAAGCTGAACGCATCGTCAAGCACGCGGAGGCAAATCTCAAGGAAGACGAAACGGCAGTCACAAAAGAGAGAAAAGAGATCGAAGCCCAGCAGGCCGAGAAAAGGAAGCAACTGGAATCCTTGGTGGCCGAGCGAGAGCGGGCATTGGCGCCGATTCCCGAGGACGTGCGCGAACTCTATGCGCGCATCGCCAAGCGTCATCACGGCACGGGAGTTGCCGAAGCTCGCGACGGACAATGCCGCGGCTGTGGCATGCGCGTGCTGCCGCACATCCTGCAAGAGCTTCGCCGCGATCCCAATGAAGAGATCTACCGCTGCGAGTCGTGCGGTCTGATTCTTTACACATTAGAGCCGATTCCCGCGCCTGATCCTGCTTCGGGCTCGGAGCGCGCCGCTTCTTCGGCCGCAAACCATTCCTGATGCCACCCCGCCTCAAATCTTCTCGGCCCGCCGGTGCTCTGTTTACGGATTCGCCTGGGGAACAAAAAAACGCGACACCGGCGCATCAAGCCAATATCGACGGGGCGGCGCGCGGAAATCCTGGGCCGGCTTCCTATGGCGTCGTCATTCGCGATGGACAGGGCGAAGTTGTCGCCAAGTTGAAGAAATATATCGGACGGATGACAAACAATGTCGCCGAGTACTATGGGCTAATCGCGGCGCTTGATTACGCGCAGTCGCATAGTATTCGCGCCTTGCGCGTCGAGAGCGATTCCGAACTGATGGTCAAACAGATGCAAGGGCAGTACAAGGTGAAGAGTGACGATCTTCGCCCGCTGTTCGAGCGAGCGAAGAAAATGTCGCAGGGCTTCGAATCATTTCGAATCGATCACGTCTACCGAGAGCAAAACCGCGAAGCGGATGCGCTTGCCAATGAGGCCCTCGACGAAACGTCGGGTGTTCCCAGTGCCGCAGGAGCACCTGCAAAGGCTTCGGCGGCTGACGCCAAGCCCGGGCCGCGCTGGATTCAAGCGCGATTCCGCAGCGGGATTCTTTATCCGTTGGAAGATATCGATCTCCCCGATGGCACCGAGGTGCAGATCGTACTGCGTCCCCTCAAGCGTCCGACCCCACAAAAATAGCGTTTAGGAATGTTTCGAGCTATTTCAGCGCGTAAGAGCGATAGAGCGTATCGCGTTGCGCGGGGATAAATCCCGCATCGGAGATGATGCGACGCAACTCGTTTTCGTTGGTGCGGTTTTTCACGCCAGCGGCGAACACGACGTTTTCTTCAATGAGGATGCTGCCGACGTCGTCCGCGCCGAACTGCAAGCCAACCTGGCAAACCTTGATGCCGGGCGTCAGCCAGCTCGATTGGATATGGTCGATGTTATCGAGGTAGAGACGGCTGACGGCGAGAGTTTTCAAATAATCCACGGCGGTCGTTTCCTGCACTTTTTTCCCGAGAGCCGTATTTTCCGCCGCGAACATCCACGGAATGAACGCCGTGAACCCGCCAGTGTCTTCCTGAATGCGGCGCAGCCGTTCCAGATGATTTACGCGGTGGCGAAGCTCTTCGCCGCAACCGAACATCATCGTCGCGGTGGTGCGCAGGCCGAGCGAGTGCGCAACGCGGTGAACTTCCTCCCAATCGTCGCTGGTGCACTTCAGGCGGGCAATTTTCCCGCGAATTTCGTCGTCGAGAATTTCCGCGCCGCCGCCGGGAATGGATTGGAGACCGGCGTCCATCAATCGCTGAATGGTTTCGCGGACGCTCAGTTCGCTGACTTCCGCAATGCATAAAATCTCTGGCGCGGAAAAACAGTGCAGGTGCACTTGAGGAAAGCGCGCTTTCAGGGAGCGAAGTAAATTTTCGTAATAACCGATCTGCAGGTCCGGATGAAGGCCGCCTTGCAGCAAAATGCCTGTGCCGCCGAGCTCCAGCATCTCTTCGATCTTCTCGTAGATGGTTTCGAAGGAAAGGATGTACCCGTCCTTTGCGCCTAATGGCCGGTAAAACGCGCAGAACGAACAGTACTCGGTGCAGAAATTCGTATAGTTAATGTTGCGGTCGATCTGGTAAGTCACGACTCGCGGATCATTTTTCTTCAGACGCATCTGGTGCGCGGCCATGCCCACGCCCACCAGGTCGTCGGATTGCAGCATATCCAGCGCTTCTTGCTTTGTCAGTCCCACGTTGTTCCTTTGCTTCGTTGCATAATCATTCTACCGGTTGCGACGCATAATCGCTAAGCACAGCTATCAGCCGGGCACGGCCCTCCGAATCTCACGGTAACCATGTCCGGCCGCTACTTTGCCGAAACCTGGGCCGCTTCCTTCGGCGCAGTGGCCCACGCGATCCTTTTATCTTTTTGGATCAAGCCTAATCTTGCGGCTTCCTGAAAATATCTTTCCAGGCCGCGGCGATTTGCTTCGCCCAGGGAAAAGTCAATATTGTGCCGGAGGTAGGACTCGAGGGCTTGTTGAGGCAGCTCCAGTTCACTCGCCGCTTGCAGGCTGATAGCCGCGATCTGAGTTAGCCCGAAGTCGCGGGACGCCGCAAAATCGGCGAGCACCTCCGGAGTAAGGACCTCGGGTCTCGCGGCCCAAACAGCCAGGACTGCAGGCAGGCTCGTCCAATTGCGCCACTCGCCGACCACGTCGTAGACATGAAAAATCTCGGCGGTGGCGATTCCCAGCGTGGCCGCCTGGCACACGGCGCGTCCTTGCGGGCTGACTGTGCTTTTTTTCTCGATCGCGATGGAAATTCGCAGTGCGGGATCGCCAATAAGCAGGGCAGCGTCCGCGTTCTCCAGCATCGCGCGCAGATCGGGCTCGGCTTCAAAAAAATCGGGTTTAATCTTCCAGTGTTCAGAGGCAAGGATTCGCGTCAGCGCTTGCGTGCTGCGCGAACTCCGGTCCTGCGCGAAACTGCGAACCTGCTCGATGGGTTTTTTTGCAACAATCAACAGGCTGCGCACGCGATTCTGCGAGGCGATCGCCAAGTCCGGCAAAACGACCAGGTCCGGGATGCGCTGATACTCAATCGCCGGAATGATGGCGACGTCGGCCGCACCGCTGCGCAGAGCTTCGGCGCATTGCGATGGCACGGTGAAAGACAAATCATATTTGCCGACAAACGGCCCGTTCGTAAAGCCCCAAACGAGCGGTGCGGTGTTCAGGTATTGCACAATCGATATGCGAAGTTTTTGCAAGTTTGAGATGCTCGCGATTTCGTCCCAGTATAGCAGACAGGATTTTCCTCCGCTCCAAGCGTCTTTTGTTGTAAAACGTTTCTTCTTTTTGGAGGCGCTGAACATGCTGAAAGCTTCTCGTCATTTCTTTGTGCTCTGTTTGCTGTGTCTGCCCTCGATTTGTCTGGCCGCTCGTCCCGACGCGGCCCAGACGCCGACCATTGGCGAGAAGACCGCGGGCGCGCAAAAGTTTCCCGGCTATTTCAATCTTTATTGGGACGCCAAGCAGGGCAAACTGTGGCTAGAAATCGATAAGTGGAGCACGGAATTCCTTTACCAGAGCGGGCTTCCAGCGGGCGTTGGTTCGAACGACATCGGGCTCGACCGCGGCCAGCTTGGCAGAACGGCTATCGTTCGGTTCGAACGAAGCGGCCCCAAGGTTTTGCTCATCGAGGAGAATCTGGAATATCGTGCGGTAACCAGCGATGAGGATGAACGCCGCGCCGTTCACGACTCTTTCGCGGAATCGGCGCTTTGGGGCTTCACGGTGGCAGCAGAGGATAACGGCCACGCGCTGGTCGACGCGACCGATTTCTTCCTGCGCGACGCCCACGGCATTCCCGCGACGCTTCGCAGGACAAAGCAAGGATCCTACAAGCTCGATCCCTCGCGATGCGCTATTTACTTTCCGCGAACCAAAAACTTTCCTCTCAACACGGAAGTCGAAGCCACGCTCACGTTTTCCGGCGACGAGCCCGGACCGTGGGTACGCGAGGTTACGCCTTCGCCCGAATCCATCACCGTACGGGAGCACCACTCCTTCGTGCAGCTTCCGCCTCCAGGCTACAAGCCGCGCGTCTATGATCCTCGAAGCAGCTTTTTCGGGATCGCGTATTTGGACTATGCAACGCCGGTGAGCGAACCTATCGTCAAGCGCTTCATCGCCCGCCACCGCCTCGAGAAGAAAGATCCCAAGGCCGCCGTTAGCGAACCGGTTCAGCCCATCACTTACTACCTCGATCGCGGCGCGCCGGAACCGATTCGCTCCGCGCTGCTTGAAGGCGCGCGCTGGTGGAATCAGGCGTTTGAAGCCGCCGGGTACAAGAATGCCTTCCGCGTGGAGCTGATGCCCGAGGGCGCGGACCTGATGGATTTGCGGTACAACGTCATCCAGTGGGTACATCGTGCCACGCGCGGCTGGTCTTACGGCGCGGCCGTAATCGATCCACGCACCGGCGAAATTATCAAAGGCCACGTCACACTGGGCTCGCTTCGGGTGCGCCAGGACTATCTGATCGCCGAAGGCTTGCTCGCTCCCTACGAAAAAGGCAAACCGCTTTCGCCGAAAATGATGGACATGGCGCTCGCGCGGCTCCGCCAGCTTGCAGCGCATGAAGTGGGCCACACGCTTGGATTGATGCACAACTATTCCTCAAGCACGGTTAACCGGTCTTCTGTGATGGACTATCCACCGCCGCTCGTGAAGCTCGCTGCCGACGGCATACCCGACCTCAGCGACGCCTATGCCACGGGTATCGGCGTTTGGGACAAAGTGTCGATTACGTGGGGCTATGGCGACTTCGCGCCCGGCACGGACGAACACGCTACGCTCGACAAAATTCTGAGCGATGCGTTCGGCCACGGACTTCGCTATCTCACCGACCAGGATGCCCGCCCAGCAGGTTCCTCCAGCAGCGTTGCGCATCTTTGGGACAGCGGCTCCAACGCCGTGGATGAGCTGAACCGCGTCATGCAGGTTCGCGCCGCAGCGCTTCGGCGTTTTGGCGAAAACAATATTCGCGAGGGCGCGCCACTCGCCACGATCGAAGACGTTCTCGCGCCCATCTACATGTTCCATCGCTACCAGGTGGAAGCCGCCAGCAAGCTGTTGGGAGGAATGGACTACACGTTTGCATTGCGCGGTGACGGAGAAGTTCCCACACAAATCGTCGCGCCCGCCGAACAGCGCCGGGCGCTCGCCGCCGTGCTCGCGACGCTCAAACCGGAAGCACTTGCACTCCCGGAATCGCTGGTAAAGATCATTCCGCCGCGTCCGCCGGAATACCCTCGCGATCGCGAGGATTTCAAGATTCATACCAGCCCGGTATTTGACGCGCTCGCTCCCGCGGAGTCCGCCGCGCAACACACGCTGCAGTTTCTCTTTAATCCGGAGCGCGCTGCGCGGCTCGTGGAGTTCCACGCGCGTAACACGGATAATCCCGGCTTCGAGGAAGTGCTTGATGCCGTGCTCAACGCCACATGGAAAGCTCCCCACGCGAAGGGCTACAACGGAGAAATCGCTAACACCGTCGACGACGTTGTTCTTTACGACTTGATGGCACTTTCCGCCAACGAACACGCCAGTGACGCCGTGCGCGCGGCCGCCTCTTTGAAGCTACTCGACTTGAAAGGATGGCTCAACTTGCCACTGAGTTCTAGGCAAGAAATTCTCGATCCAGCACACGTCTCCTTCGCTGTGAGGGAAATCGAGCTATTTGAGAAAGATCCCAAGCGCATCGATCTCACCCCGCCGATCGAACCGCCTGACGGACCTCCCATCGGAAGCATGGGCTCACTGGATTGCGATTGGCAGCCCTAATTTATTAAGAAGTCGCCGCTTGAGATTTCTGCGGCTTAATTCCTCGAAGACATTTTCGCGGAATTTTTTACTTCGACAAAGGCGATCCCGTTCACGCCGCTGCACGCCAGCCACAAATTGCCCTCGGGAGTGGACACCATGTTGCGCACCACGCCTCCGCCTGACGGGATGATCCACGTTTGGAATTTCTCCGTTTTGGGATCAAACCGCACGACGGTATTCGGCTTGGTGTTCGATTCGCTGTACCAGATGATGTCTCCGACAGCCGTTATGCCGTAAGGCCTGGAACGCGGCCCGCCAGGAGATGCCCACTCGGAAATCTTGCCCGTCTTCGGATCGAGCCGCCCCAAATAGCCGCGCGAATAATCGGAATACCAAATCACATCGTCGGGCGTGATGGCCACGCGCCGGGGATGCGAATCCACTTGCGGCAACACGTATTCGTGAATGGCCAGCGTGTCCGGGTCAAGGCTGGCCACCTTGTTGCTCCCAAACTCGACAAAGAACGGCACGCCTTTCGAATTCACCACCATGCCGTAGGGATTCGATTTCGGCGTAGGTGAACTGACGACCTTCACTTCCCCTGTCTTCGGGTTTAGCCTCCCCACCATGTTCCCGCCTTGCACCGTAAAATAAATGTTTCCGTTCGGCGCAAAGAGAAGTGTGTGAGGATCGCGCGCATTCGGATCCGGCATCGGATATTCAGTCACCTCGCCCGTCTTTGGATCGAGCTTACCGATGTACGCCTTGAAATTTGCGGTGAACCAGATGTTCCCGCCCTCATCCGGCACGAGTCCATGAGGCCCGGAAGATGGCGTCTTCAAGTGAAACTCCTTGAATTCCTGCGTCTTGGGATCGAAGCGACCCAGCACATTCGCCATCTGCCCGGTGTACCAGACCGAGCCATCCGGTGCGAATGCGGGATCGTGCGGCCTCGACCCAGGCGTGGGCACCTGCCATTCCTTGATGGAAACCTCGACGCTGCCTGGAATCACCACTGCGTCAGGCGCCGGTTTTTCCGGGAAATTCTTGACTAGATAGTCCGTTACGGTTGCCATCTGGTCTTTCGGCACGGGCGCGCCGGCGGTCACCATCATGTGCAGGACTGATGTCCACTCTTCTCGGTTGTGCCCTGCGTTCGTCACGGTGGTCAGCGCGTGGCAAGAACCGCATGCCTTCTGAACGGTTTCCCTGCCGTTGCCGTCCGGCAATTGCGACGAGGTCTGCCCCCAGCCGGGTTGAGCACACCAGGCAAGCGCAGCCACCACTAAAATCAGCGTCGGCTTCGCTGGTGCTGCTAGCTTCGTCCGGTTTAGCAGTTCGACCGGCATCCTAGTCTCTCGCCCTGGGTGACAACTTGATTTGCGCATCGGAATCTCCAGTTTTGTATTCTTTCGCAGGTAATCTACGCCCGTCGAATCCCTGATGCAATCCGCAAAAAGGTAACTCCTTTCAAATCAAAGAAAAGCGCCTTTTTGCCAGCGCGGGCGATCAGAAGTAAGCTGTCTGTGCAGTGAGTCTCCTCGCAGGCCAGATTTGGTTATGAATTCATCAAACCGATTGAGGTCTTCTTCGTCTATGTAGCAGGGAGGGCTTGTCCATGAAATTGCATCTTAGGGTTCTTCTGCTTCTTGTGACTGTGGCCTGCGGATTCTGCTCACTGTCTTTTACAGCTGTAGCTCAGGACGCCCCGACTTCTCCAACCCCACCGGCGCCTCCATCCATTTTCCCATTGGTTCCACCTTTGCCGCCGAGTGCTCCGCTCTACGCAGCGGTGCCCGCTCAGCCTGCCGCTCCGACGGCCCCAGCAATGCCCTCCATGCCCGCAATGCCGGCCATTCCTGCTGCTCCGGCGAGCCCTGCGGAGCCTGGTTGGCCCGATTGGGATCATCGTCACTCGGTGAGCATATCCGACGGACATCATCAGCCCGCAACGGATTGCTCCGACCTGCGCATTCGCTTCGATGACCGCGACGCCGTCGTGAAATCGGAAGAGCGGACACTCACCAAGGCCGAGGCCCCAACCCTGCGGGTTCATCCGCACACGAACGGCGGTGTTCAGGTAGAGGGCTGGGATAAGGACGTCTACTCGGTAACGGCTTGCAAGGCCGCTGCAAACTACGATGGAAACGCCGATCGGCTCCTCTCGCAAATGAAGCTTTCCGTTCAGAACGGAGAGGTCTCGACCACCGGCCCGAGCGATGAGAACGATTGGACCGTGTATCTGCTCATTCGCGCACCGAAAGCCTCCGTCATTGACTTGGAGACCGCCAATGGGCCGCTTTCCCTCTATGGCGTGGACGGCAAATTGACCGCGCGCGCCACAAACGGTCCCATCACTTTGCGAGATTTCTCTGGTGATGCCGAGATCAGGGCTTCGAACGGCCCCATCACCATCTCCGGAAGCAGCGGCAACGTGCGCGTCCACACGGAGAATGGCCCGATCTCCATCAATCTGAAAGGGCAGACCTGGAGCGGAGCGGGCTTAACCGCCGATGCCCAGAACGGTCCGCTGACGCTTTCGGTCCCGTCTGACTATAAGTCAAGCTTCAGCGTGGAATCGCGGAATTATTCGCCGATGAGTTGCCGGGCGAGCATTTGCGATAACGCTCGGAAGACTTGGGACGACAACAATCGCCGCATTGAATTTGGCGGCTCTCCGGCGTTGATCCGTCTTTCGACCGTGAACGGCCCTGTTTCTGTGCGGTCAGCCCGCGAAGAGATGTAATACATCCGGCTTGTTCCAAGCGCACCCCCAGGTCTCGTTAGCCGGGCACGCGCGTCTCACGCTACTCGCAGAGCGCATCCCGCAAGGATGGACGCGCTCTAGCCCTTGCGGATAAGATTCAGCGCATGATTCCCGAAGCGCGCGTGACCCGACCGGTCACCGAGTCGGAGGCTGCGCAGCTGGCGCGCAAAATTTTCTCTCTGGATGTCTCCGCACAGTCCCTGCCCGGCGAATACGACGACAATTTTCATCTGACTTCAGCCGACGGACATGAATTTGTCCTGAAAGTCATGCATCCCGCGAGGCAGCAATCCTTCGTTGAGATGCAGTGCCAGGCGCTGCAACATTTGGCAAAGCGGGCGCCTCGACTGTCGCTTCCACGCGTTTGCACAACGCCCAGCGGCGAGAACTTCACGCTTGCGACACTCGCGGATGGAACAAAGCGCCTTCTCTGGCTTCTGACCTATGTTTCTGGAACGGTACTCGCCGAAGTAAATCCTCACAGCCAGGATTTGTTGCGCAGTCTCGGCCGATTTCTCGGCGAGATAGATGCCGCGCTGGCGGATTTTTCTCATCCGGCGACACACCGCGAATTGAAATGGGACCTCTCCCGCGCCGCGTGGATTCGAGACCATCTGCGGCACATCGGAGATTCGAAGCGGCGCGCACTCGTCGAGCGGCTTCTTGGGTTTTACCAATCGGAAGTGGTTCCCGCACTGCCTTCGTTGCGCCGCAGCGTCATCTATGGCGACGCCAATGATTACAACGTGTTGGTAAGTTCGCCCTGGCCGCCACCGCGAAAAGTAGCCAGCGTGATCGATTTTGGGGACATGCACCACGGTCTCACAGTCTCTGAGGTCGCGATTGCCGCCGCCTATGCAATGCTTGGCGATAAAGACCCACTCTCGGCAGCGAGCGCCGTAGTCGCGGGCTATAACACTGCTTTTCCGCTCACAGAAATTGAGATATCCCTACTGCACGTACTCATCGGGATGCGACTCGCAGTCAGCGTTACGAATTCCGCGTATCGTAAATCGCTTGTCCCCGATGATCCTTACGTGACGGTCAGCGAGGTTCCCGCATGGAAAGCGCTCGAACAGTGGGCGCAGGTGCACCCGCCATTTGCGCACTATACGTTTCGTGATGCCTGTGGCTTGGAAGCATTTCCGAACAGAGAAAAAGTGCAACGGTGGCTCGATGCCAACGCGAGCGGGGCGGCCTCAATCGTCGAGCAGGATTTGCGCACTGCTCCAAGCGTCGTCTTTAATTTGAGCGTCGGCAGCGGATTTCTTGGCGCCGATCCTCGCGCCGAGGAAACTGCCAATCTCACCGAGGCGGTCTTCCGCTCAATGAAGAGAGCAAATGTCTCTGTAGGGATTGGTCGCTACAACGAAGCGCGGCTGCTATACACTTCGCCTCTTTTTGGTTCAAGCGAGAATCCGACAGATGAGCGGCGCACCATTCATCTGGGCATCGATCTTTTCGCCGAACCGGGCACGCCGATCCGCGCGCCTCTCGATGCCCTCGTTCACGCCGTCGCCATCAATACCGCACCGCTGGACTACGGGCCGCTGGTGATCCTTCGCCATACGACGGCTGACGGCTTGGAATTCTTTACGCTCTACGGCCACCTTGCCCGAGATACCTTTAACGCGCTCCAAGTCGGGCAGCGCATCGCGCGCGCCGAGCAATTTGCCCGCATTGGCGACACCAACGAAAACGGCGGCTGGGCGCCTCACCTGCATTTCCAGATCATCCTCGACTTGCTTGACCTGGGCCTTGATTTTCCCGGCGTTGCTTACGCCTCGCAGCGCGGCGTATGGACTTCTCTATCCCCTGATCCGAATTTGCTTCTGGCAATTCCCCCAGAGCGCTTCCCGCAGCCAGAGCCCGATTCCGCTGGAACTCTTACTGCCCGCCGCGAACTATTAGGAACAAATCTCAGCATTTCGTATCAACTGCCTCTCAAGATTGTGCGCGGATGGATGCAATATCTTTACGATGACACTGGCCGCGCCTTTCTCGACGTTTACAACAATGTCCCGCTGGTCGGGCACAGCCATCCGCGCGTAGTGCGGGCTGTGCAAGAGCAGATTGCTCTCCTCAATACAAACACCCGCTACCTCCACAATAACCTCAACTGCTACGCCCAGCGTCTAACTCGTCTTCTGCCCGAACTATTGCGCGTCTGCTACTTTGTAAATTCCGGCAGCGAGGCCAACGAACTCGCGCTTCGGCTGGCACGCACCCACACCGGCCGCGATGACGTGATTGTTCTCGAACACGCCTATCACGGCCACACGACCACGCTCATCGATATCAGTCCCTACAAATTCAACGGTCCTGGTGGTCGCGGACGCAAACCGTGGGTCCACGTGGCCCCCATCCCCGATGACTATCGCGGTCCCTATCGCCGCGAGGATCCTCAAGCCGGAGCAAAATACGCACAGCACGTTGCGGAGATTTTGGAGAAGACGCGCACGGAAGGCCGAAGCGTGGCGGCGTACATCGCTGAAACCCTGCCGAGCGTTGCCGGCCAGATCCTTTTTCCGTCAGGATATCTTGTTGAAACTTACAAACACGTTCGCGCCGCGGGCGGAGTATGCATTGCGGACGAAGTGCAAGTCGGCTTCGGCCGCCTTGGCACGCACTTTTGGGGATTCGAAACGCAGGGCGTTGTTCCCGATATCGTCGTACTCGGAAAACCAATCGGCAACGCTTTTCCTCTCGCCGCAGTCGTCACCACGCCAGAAATCGCCGCCAGTTTTGACAACGGCATGGAATTCTTTAGCACGTTTGGAGGTAATCCCGTGGCGTGCGCCGCGGGACTTGCTGTTCTGGACGTGCTCGAGGAGGATCATCTCCAGGAAAACGCTTTGGAAGTCGGGCGCTATCTCATCGCGCGCCTCAAGGTTCTGCAAGAAAAATACGCCTTGCTCGGCGATGTGCGAGGCTCAGGGTTGTTCCTGGGACTGGATTTGGTGCTCAATACAGAGACCCGCGACCCCGCGCCCAAGCAAGCCTCTTACGTTGTCAATCGCCTGCGTGAGCGCGGAATCCTAACAGGGACGGATGGCCCGCATCACAACGTCATCAAGCTTCGCCCTCCGCTGATTTTTTCAAAAGCCGACGCGGACCTCTTTGTCGCTACGCTCGACGAAATCCTGAGGGAGGATGCCGCGCAACCCGGCGCCTGACCTGAGGGATGCCTGCATTCTTAAGTAGTTCGAAAAGTATTGAAGTTCGGAAAAGAGCGGGTAGCCCACGACAAACACCTCTATTTATATCAATTATTAGTTGACAATCCAGTTATCTTACGCTTAGTCTTGGCACGCGATGGAGCTAGATTCCTCCCTCTCCTGGCTCGCGCTGGCGCTCACGCCCGGCCTGGCCTCCCGTCTGTCTGCGCGCTTGCTAAAGCGCTTTGGTTCACCCGACGCGGTTTTTCGCGCGCCGCTCGCCGAGCTCGAAGGATGCCGCCTGCCTGCGCCGGTCGCGCAGGCGGTCTTCAAGAAGGAATCGTTCAAGCGCGCGGAAAAGGAATTGAAGGCCGCCGGAAACATCGATCGGTGCCGCTTGGTCAACTGGACGGAACCCGAGTATCCGCAAACGCTATTGCAAATTTACGATCCGCCGGTTTTGCTCTACATTCGCGGTGACGCGGAAGTCCTGAATCTTCCATGCCTCAGCATTGTGGGAACGAGGCGGCCGACCCTGTATGGCACGCAGATGGCGGAGCGTCTCGGCCGCGATCTGGCAGCGCGAGGGCTTGTGATCGTGAGCGGCATGGCGCGCGGCATCGATGCCATTGGGCACCAGGGCGCCATGGCTGCCAGCGGCAGAGCTGTTGGAGTCCTCGGGACGGGAATCGACGTCTGCTATCCGAAAGAAAACAAAAAACTTTATGAAAAGGTCCTGGAGCGCGGGGCCATCATCAGCGAATTCCCCTTGCGCACTCATCCGGCACCGGAAAATTTTCCGGTTCGCAACCGCATCGTCGCCGGAATGCCGCTCGGCGTAATCGTCGTCGAAGGAGCCCAGTACAGCGGCTCGCTGATTACCGCACGGCTGGCTATGGAATTTGGCCGCGAAGTCTTCGGCGTGCCCGGAAACGTCACGCAGCCCGTCAGCTTCGCCCCGAACCAACTGATCAAGCAGGGCGCAAAACTTGTCACAAACGCGGAAGATGTGATCGAAGAGCTGCCGACGCCCGTGCGCGCCGCATTGGTGAAAGCCGAACAGCCGGAAGCCGAGCAAAGGAATCTGCTCCTCGCGGCATCCCTGAATCCCTCCGAAAAAAAGGTCTACGAGCTGCTCAGCGCTGAAGAATCCAAACACATTGATGACATCGTGGAACGATCGGGCTTGAACTCTTCCGAAGTTCTAGCTACGCTTTTTGATCTGGAAATGAAAGGCATCGTGCGGCAGTCTCCAGGGAAGCAGTTCAGTAAAGTATTGCTGTGAAAGCGGATAGGGCGAGAATCGCCAGTCTCTGGTCCTGCATCTAAAGCCTGTAAGTATCCCAAAGGCTGATAGCAGCATCTAGTCCTAAGTTAGCGAGAAGGACACACGCCGCGTTGTCAGACCTTCCAGCAGAACAGTACGGGGTTACAAAGACAAGATGGCACGTTCGCTTGTGATCGTCGAGTCGCCCGCAAAGGCGAAGACCATTAATAAGTACCTGGGGCGGAATTACACCGTCAAAGCTTCCATTGGCCACGTGATGGACCTGCCCAAGAAGACGATCGGCATCCGTCTGCCCGGCGAAGAAGAAAACAACGGAAAGAAAAAGAAACGAGCGAAGAAGGGAAGCAAGAAGGCCAAGCCGGTCCGTCCACCCATTTCCCTGGACGACGAAAAGATATTTGAGCCGACTCTGCAGATCATCGCGGGCAAGGGCAAGATCATCAACGATTTGCGAAAAGCTGCCAACACCGCGGAAGCTGTCTATTTGGCTGGTGACCCCGACCGCGAAGGAGAGGCCATCTCTGCGCACCTCGCCATGGTTTTGGCCAAGCCTTCCAAGTATCCCGAGCAGGAGCCCAGCGTCTCGCGCTTTAAGAAAAAGGGCGCCAAAGCCGATGCCGTCGAGGAACCAGTAAAGGACGAGCCCAAGAAAGAGATTCCGGCAATAGATCCCAAGAAAATTTTCCGCGTCACCTTTAACGAGATTACTCCCAAAGCGATTCGCGCAGCGTTCGAGCACCCCAGGAAGGTCGACACAAATTTAGTGGATGCGCAGCAAGCCCGCCGCGTCCTCGACCGCATAGTGGGCTACAAGATCTCTCCGCTGCTCTGGAATAAAGTCCGTCGCGGTCTTTCCGCGGGCCGTGTGCAGACCGTCGCTCTCCGCTTGATCGTCGAGCGTGAACAGGAAATCCGCGCGTTCGTGCCGCAGGAATACTGGACGATCCACGCCATGCTCGATGCCGGTCAGCCGCCGCTCTTCGAAGCCAAGCTGTTTAAATACAAGGGCGAAGACATCGAAGTTAAGAACCAGGAAGCCGCGGACAAAGTCGTGGCCGCTGTGACCAATGCCAGGTGGCAGGTTGCGAGCGTCACGCAAAAAGAAAAGAAGCGCAACCCGCCGCCGCCCTTCACAACCTCAAAATTGCAGCAGGCCGCTTACAACCGGCTGCGTTATACCGCCAAGCGCACCATGTCCCTCGCGCAGAAACTCTATGAGGGTGTTGAGCTCGGCGAAGAGGGTTCCGTCGCGCTTATCACCTACATGCGCACCGATTCCGTGCACGTCTCGAACGACGCCCTGGCGCAGGTGCGCGAGCTGATTCCGGACCGTTTCGGCGCCAGCTACCTTCCCGAAAAACCAAACTATTACAAGTCCAAGAAAGACGCGCAGGAAGCTCACGAAGCCGTGCGTCCAACCGACGCTATGCGCGCGCCGGAAGACGTCCGCAAGTATTTGGACGACGATCTCTTCAAGCTCTATCAATTAATCTGGCAGCGCTTCGTCGCTTCGCAAATGCTTCCCGCCATTTTCGATCAAACGACGATTGACATCAGCGCGGGCGACTATACGTTTCGCGCCACCGGTTCGGTCCAGAAATTCGACGGCTATCTCCGCGTCTACCAGCTCCCGGCCTCCAACGCCGACCGCGATGACGACGAAAAAGACGACGAAGGCGAGGGCAAATCGCTTCCGCAAGTCAGCGAAGGCCAATCGCTGCGCCTAGATAAGATTCGCCCCGACCAGCATTTCACTGAGCCGCCGCCGCGCTATAACGACGCAACATTGGTGAAAGATCTGGAAGAAAAGGGCATCGGCCGGCCTTCCACTTATGCTTCGATCATCTCCACCATCGTTGAGCGCGAATACGTCACGAAAGATCAGGGCCGTTTTTCGCCCACCATGCTTGGTGAACGCGTCAGCGTGCTGCTGGTAAAAAGCTTTGAAGATATTTTCGACGTCACCTTCACCGCGCGCCTCGAGGAAGAGCTCGATGAGATCGAAGAAGGCAAACTCCACTGGCGCGAGGCTGTTAAAGAGTTCTGGGAAAAGTTCGTCGTTGATCTGGATCGCGCCGACGATGAAATGCTCTCGTACAAAGCGGGCATCCCCACGGGCAAAAAATGCGAAAAGTGCGGTCAGGGCGAACTGCTCGAACGCATCAGCCGCCACGGTTTCTTCCTCGGCTGCTCGCGCTATCCCGACTGCGATTTCATCCAGGATCTTTCGCCCGAGCTTCCGGCGGACACTGGTGAGCCCAAAATCGAGTATTGCGATAACTGCGGCAAGGAAATGGTTATCAAGCGCGGCCGCTTCGGCACCTTCCTCGCATGCAAGGGCTATCCCGATTGCAAAACCACGCGCCGCCTTGTCCAGGGCACTCGCATCGCACACCAGCCCGATGAGCCACTCGACGAAAAGTGCGCTCTTTGCGGGAACGGCCTGGTAAAGAAGCATGGCCGCTTCGGCGAATTCATCGGCTGCACCGGCTATCCGAAGTGCAAGTACACGCGCCCCATCACTCTGGGGATCAAATGTCCCAAGTGCAATGAGGGCGAATTTGTCCGCCGCGGCAGCGCCGGAAAAGGCGGCCGCGGGCGTCCGCGCATCTTCTATGGCTGCTCGCGCTATCCGGACTGTGACTTCACAACCCCATACATGCCCATTGCCGAGCCGTGCCCGAAGTGCGGCGCTCCTTTTATTGTCGAGAAGAAAACGAAGATAGGAACAGTCCACGCCTGCCTAAAGGAAGGTTGCGACTGGGAAAAACTGGCTCCTGAACCAGAGCCGCAACCTCAAGTTCAACCAGAAGAACCCGCGCCCGTGGGTGCGAAGCCGTAATCTTCTCCGCGTTCACGCGATGACTGTCTCGCAGCACCGGAGGAATTTCCGACGTGTAAACTCGCCTCACTTCGGCGCGGGAACGTCATAATTCTCATCCGTATACACGAGCAAAGGCGTTCCCTGCTTAATCTCGACGTTTTTCCCGTGTTTAATCAATCCAATCGGCCCGAACAAGACCGTCAGCGCGACGGTCGCGCCTACCTTTCCTTCTCCTTCTTTCCCTTTGGTTCCGCGCAAGCGTAACCGCCCGTCGTTCACAATGAGGTAGTCCAACCGCATGTTCAGTTCCCCGGCCTTGCCCATCATGCCCGCTTTTTTCGCATGCGTGATGGTTCCCACCGCCTTGGCCCCGGCTTTCACAACCACGACTTCACCAATTTTGATGTCCTGATCGAGCACAAGACTGACGGGGTCGTCATCCGCTACGGTTTTCGAACTCAAGTCCTGCGCGAATTTCAGATTTACGTCGGCGCCTTCCTTAAGCACAAGTTTCTCCGGAGGCGCGGCCGCCACTGGCGGCTTGCTGGAATCGGGAGGCTGCTGCTGCGGCTCTTGTGCCCAGAGCGTTGCACCGACACACATCGCAAGAACCGCTCCGCCTGCAAAAGACATGAGTCGCATCCGATCCTCCCGTTTTTCTAGCCAGTCGGCGTTTTAAATCGCGGATTCTGCTCGGCCGTGGCGACGAGCGCCTGCCGGCTGGAGCTCCGCTGATTGGAGGGAGAGTATCACTCTCTTATCTTGCGGGGGTAAACAAATGAATTGTTGTGGGCGGGGCCCGGTGATGGCTGATGCGTCGATTGGATGCATTTGCCGCCGGATGCTGTCCTATACTTGAGAAACAAAGCCCGGCAGAGGGCGCGGCACAAAATGAAAACGGCCATCGGCAAATACTTCGAATATCTCGGCGCAGTGAAGAATTCCTCGCCCCACACCATTTCAAACTATGGCAAGGACCTTCAGCAATTCGTATTGTTTCTCTCTCCGCCCGGTTTGGAGCCGCCTGCTCTCTGCGACATCACGCACACCACCATCCGCGAATTCGTCGGCTTTTTGCACGACCAGGGACTCCAGAAGAGTTCCATCGCGCGCAAACTGGCCGCGCTTCGTTCCTTTTTTAAGTACTGCGTCCGCGAAGGCCGCCTGAAGGAAAATCCTGCCCGGCTCGTGCCGACTCCCAAATTGCCCAAACGCATTCCTTCCGTGCTCTCGGCCGAGGAGATGAACGGCTTTCTGAATCAGCTCCAGCAGATGGGGCCGTCTTCAAGCTTCGCTGGCCCAATCTCCAAAAAACGAGGCCGGCCCGCGGCGAAGTCTTCTCCACATCGCCTTGCCAAGCTGGAGGACGAAGGTCTCCTCCTTCGCCGCGACCGCGCTTTGCTCGAATTGCTGTACGCCGCGGGACTTCGCGTAAGCGAACTCACCGGCCTAAACCTCGCCGACATCGAGCAAAAAGAGCGCATGCTTCGAGTCCGCGGCAAGGGCGACAAGGAACGCATCGTCCCCTACGGCTCGAAAGCCCAGGAAGCGCTCGAAAAGTATTGGCCTCTTCGCGAGCAATTGTTCCTGCAAGGTTCGAGCCGCCGCCGTCACCGCGACGCTCCCCACACCGAGGCCGTGTTCCTCAATTACGCCGGCCGTCGCCTCACGCAGCGTTCCGTTGGCCGCATCGTCAAGAAATACGTCCGCCTCGTCAACGTAAATTGGGACTTGCACCCGCACTCGCTGCGGCACGCCTTTGCAACACATCTCCTTGCCGATGGCGCGGACCTGCGCGCCATTCAAGAACTCCTCGGCCACCAATCCCTCTCCACCACGCAAAAGTACACCCACGCCTCCATCCGCCAGTTGATGGACATCTACGACAAGTCCCATCCCCACGCCTGAGCGGAGCGGGCCTAATCA